>ERZ772960.1842-NODE-1842-length-16235-cov-2.971755_pt1 | contig 16235 bp, 12 predicted proteins | sample MGYA00580678_ERZ772960 | MGnify/ENA primary metagenome ERZ772960 (study PRJEB29015, sample SAMEA2737930) | human oral metagenome | biome: human oral; feature: human-associated habitat; material: dental | place: China | collected 2059 ... | reverse complement strand
CCAAATTTTAGATACTTTGAGCATATGATAGAAGAATTTAGAAAATATATTTAATCAAACACTAAGAGGAGTATAAAAGCTCCTCTTTTTTATTTAAAGGGGGTGATTATAATGCTACCAGTTAGAAATGATAGAGTTGAAATAAAATCAGAAGTAGAAGCTATTCCAACTAAAACTTATAAAATGGCTATCTTTGGAAACAAAATTACAGGTAAAACAGATGGACAAGAAGCTATGAAACAAGCTATTTATAAAATCTTAAATACTGAGAGATATCAATATCCAATTTATAGTTGGAACTATGGGATTGAATTAAAGGATTTGTTTGGGAAATCTAAAAGTTATTGTAAAGTTGAATTAGTATCAAGAGTATCAGAGGCTTTATTGCAAGATGAAAGAATTATTGCAGTAGAGTCTTTTTTATTTGATGATACAAAAAAAAGAGAAAGCTTAGCAATGACTTTTACAGCAAAAACAATTTATGGTGATGTTGAAATAGCTAAGGAGGTGAAAGTAGCATAATGTTTGAGGACAAGACTTATGAAAATTTATTGAATGATAAATTAAGCAGGGTTCCTAAAGATATTGATACTCGTGAAGGGTCAGTAGTATTTGATGCTACTGCTGGAAACTCTTTAGAAGAAGCTCAGATGTATTTAACAATTGCTGAATATTATCAACAAACTTTTGGAGATACAGCAAGTAGGGAGTTTTTAATAAGGAGAGCAGCAGAAAGAGGAATAAAACCAAAAGCTGCAAGTGTTGGAGTATATAAAGGTATCTTTAATATGGATATTCCTATTGGAAGTAGATTTTCTTTAGATATCTACAATTATATCGTTATAAAAAAATTACCTACTGGAACATTTGAATATATGTTGGAATGTGAAACTTATGGAGAAGAACCTAATGGTTCTGTAGGAGATTTAGTTCCAATAGACTATGTTCCTGAATTAACATCAGCAAAAATAACAGAGATGCTTATTCCTGGTGAAGATGAAGAAGAAACTGAAAGTATAAGGCAAAGATATTTAGATAGTTTTAATCTACAGGCTTATGGTGGAAATATAAAAGACTATGAAGAAAAAACTATGGCACAAGCTGGGGTAGGAGTAGTTAAAGTAACTCCTGTTTGGAAAGGTGGAGGAACAGTAAGAGTAACTATTTTAGATAGTGAATTTAATGTAGCTTCCACATCTTTAATTTCTAAAATTCAAGAAGTGTTGGATCCAACAAAAGACCAAACTGGTAAAGGATTAGCTCCAATAGGGCATATAGTTACAGTTGATACTCCTGCACAAGAAAAAATTTATATTGCTACAAAATTAACTTTAAAAGATTTATCTGTTACTAATATAAAAGCTGATATTGATAAAGTTTTAAAAGCATATCTTTTAGAGTTAAGAAAACAATTCAAAGAATCAGAAAAAATAATTGTCAGAACATCAATAATAGAATCAAGAATTTTAGCATTGAATCCTAATATTATAGATATTCAAGAAACTAAGATAAATGGATATGCTCAAAACTTTACACTAGACTCTTTTAAAGTTCCTGTATGGGGAGATGGAAATTATGTCCAACTTTAAAGATGTTAATTTATATGAAAATTTACCTGATTTTATGCAGCAATATAAAGAAATACAAGCTATTTTTAATATTGAAAATGTAGATTTAACAAAACTTTGGAATGAAATTAGAAGAAGTTTTAATAACACTTTTATATTTTCTACTGATGTTTTAGGAATATCTAAATTTGAAAAAATGATGAACATTTATCCTAAGGCAACTGATAATTTAAAAGATAGACAATTGAGAGTTTATATAAAATGGAATGCTACTCTTCCATATACTTGGAGATGGTTAGAAGAATTTTTAATTACTTATTATCAAAATGTTGAGACAAAAGCTATTCCAATTTTATTTAATGATAAATATGAATTAGATATTAGATTAGAAAAGCAAAAAGAATTTAATGATTTTGATTACAGTATATACAAAGAATTAAGACCTATGATTCCAGCCAACTTAGGATTAAGAGTAGTTAATGTAATTCCAACTAATTCTGAAAGAATTAATGTAATGAGTATGATAATTTATAAAGCTAAAAAAGTTTTAAAAGAAAATAGTAGACTAACTAATCTAGTTGGAGAAAAAGTATTTAATAATACTTTAGTTTATAGATTAAAAAAGGAGGTTTAAATGGCTTTTAGAGGACTTACAAAAAAAGGTGCTGACTATTTAGCAACTAGGCTTGCAAATGAATTAGCTGTAGAATTTTTAAAAGTAGAAATAGGAGATGGTGCTATAGTAAGTGGACAAAATCCAAAAAATCAAACATCTCTTATTTCATATAAAAAAGATGTAAAAATATTAAAAAAAGAACAAGAAAATAATGCCATTAATCTAACAATTCAAATAACTAATGATGATATAATACAAGGTTTTTATCTGAAAGAGATAGGAATTTATGTAAATGACAGTACTTCTAATGGTTGCTTGTATTGGTATTGTAATGAGGACAATGCTCAGTACATTCCAGCTAAAACTGATAGTGTCATAGCATTTGAAATAGATATTAGAATGGAAGTAACAAATTCAGATACTACTATCATTAATTGGAGTGGAAAAAACACTTGGATTAATAAGGATTACCTTGAGGAAAATTATACCCAAAATGGTGGCTATAAAGGAACAGCTCAAGAAATTGATGATAGAGTAGTTTCTGTACTGGGGAAAGAAGATGGTAAATTTCCATTGACAGAAGCAATAAAAGGTAATGTTTATTATTTCCCAGCAAACAAGAAATTTTACATATGTAAAGAAACTCAAAATAGAAGAATCAGTGTACCTGATGTAAAATTTGAGGAGCTTTCAATATGGGAAAATAGAAAGAGATTAGATTTATATCCTCATACTCTTAGGAAAACATCGATAAATCTTATAAATAATTTAGGAGGATTAGGGCTTGCTTCTAGTTATGCAAATCATGTTAGCAGTACAGTAACAAGTAAGCATTATATACAGAAAGCAAGCCCTGTAGAGATAAGAAACTCACTTATCTTACAAAGAAAAAAATTAGGAATATTTTAAGTGTTTTATATAAAAGGAAGGAGAAAATATATGTTCTATGTTTACACAAAAGATAAAAAATCTCAAGTTGTATTCACTGTAAATTTAACTGCTGATGAAGTAAAAAACTTTATGGATAACAATTTATTTTTAGATTATCCTGAATTAAACAAAGATGATTATATAGTTGTTGAAAGTAATGAAGTTTTTAAACATCCAACTTATGATAGTATAACTAATACTATAAGAGAAATGACTAGAAATGAACTTATAGAAGAGGATATAGAAATTTCACTTGCTCCAGGAGAATATATAGAAAATAAAAAATTAAAGTCTATTCCACAGCCAAGTATTTACCATACTTGGAATACTGGAACGCATAATTGGGATATAAATATGGAAGATGTTAAAAGAACTTTCAGACACAAGTTTAGAGAAATTCTGTTGGAAAAGATGTTTGGTTCTTATGAGCATAATGGTAAGATTTTCCAAATGAAAGAATATGATGAAATTAATTTTATGCGTGTAAAAATGGCGTTAGACATTGCTGGAGAAACAGAAGACTATAATGTAATTAAACAAGCCTTAGTAACATTGGGAATACCAATTACTGAAGAACTGGAAGAAAAAATAAAAGGTGCAATGAAAGTTGGAAAGCAAAAAAATCTTTTAAAAACTTTAACAACTCCTTGGAGATTAAAAGATGATTCTGTTGTAGATATACCTCTTGGAGAATTAAATTTAATTTATTTTTCTTGGATATTAAGAGTTATAACTGCACAAAACAAATACACTGCTATAACTAAAAAAATATTAAAAGTTAAAAATGTTGAAGAACTAGAAGCTATTAAATGGGAATAAAAAGAAAAGAGGTAAAATATGAAAAAATTTGCATTAGTGATTGGACATAATCCAAGAGGAAAAGGAGCATACAGTAAATATTTAAATTTATCTGAATATGAATACTGGAGAGATGTCTGTGATGAGATAAATAACTTAGATGATAATATTGATATTTACTCAAGAAAACCTGAACAAAACTACATCCAAGAAATGAAACCTGTTGTTGCTGAAATTAATAAGCATAATTATGAATTAGCTTTAGAATTACATTTTAATGCTGCTTCTCAACAAGCAAATGGATGTGAAAGTTTAGTTTATTTTAAGAATGAACAAGCTAAAAAATATGCTGAACTTTTTATGAAAAAATTAAAAACTGAGTATGGAAGCAATATAAGAAAAGAATGGAACAAATTAAAAGAAAAGAAAATAGATAAAAATGGTAAGGAAATAACGATAGAAAAGACAGTAGAAACAGAGGGGATAATCCTCATTACTGATTCCAAAACGAGAGGAGGTTATGGAATATGCAATACAAATTGTACTTATGTTTTGGTTGAACCCTTCTTCGGAACTAACGAAGAAGCAAGCAAATTTAAAGATGTAAGAAAAATGGCACATTTTATAGTTGATTTTATAAATAGTATAAAATAGTAGGAGGAAAAAAATGAAGGATTTAATTAATAAAGCAATAGGATATTTAGCTGGTTTTAATACAGAACAGTGGGTATGGATAGCAGTAGCAGGAGCAATTTTAATTTATATTGTTTATAATAGAAAACAATATGTTAATTTATTTAGACAAGCTGTAATTGTATCAGAAGAGTCATTTAATAGTGGAGAAGGCAAAAAAAAACTAGAAGCAGCAATTAACTTTATATTATACAGAACTTCTAGTTTACCTTGGATAGCTAGAATAGTAATTATAAAATTTATTAGTAAAAAAAGAATGATTGATATTATAGAAATAACATTACAAAAGTTTTCTGATATCTTTGCTAATAGTTATAAAATAGATATTAAAGGGAATGAGGAAGATGGAGAAAACTAAGCTATTAATACATCCTCTTTCAGATGGAAGAAAACAAGAATTATTTCAGGATTATGTTTATGAAGTTAATGGGTACAGGATTACTGTACCCAAAGGCTTTGTTACAGATTTAGCTTCTGTTCCTCGTTCATTTTGGACTATATTCCCTCCATTTGGAAAATATACTCCAGCTGCTGTTATACATGATTTTCTTTACAGTGAACACAATACAACAGGAATAAATAGAACTTTAGCTGATAAAATTTTCTTACATATTATGAGAGAATTGAATGTAGGATTTTTAAAAAGAAAGGCTATGTATAGAGCTGTAAGGCTATTTGGAGAAACTTCCTGGAAAAAGAAAAAAGATAATGAAGGCTATAAAGATAAAGCAGCAATAGATAAAACAGATGAAGCTATATCTTATTATGATCACTGGAAAAAGATACTTAAATTGTAATTAGGGGTTGATATAGTGGGGGTATTCATAGTAAAAGTTGGAGCATTTATAGTAAAAACATGGGCATATTTTATTGCTTTTTTAATTTGGCTTATTGGTGGATTTGATACCTTAGCAGAGGTTTTAATGGGGCTAATGTTAATTGATTATGCATCAGGAGTATATGCTGGATATAAGTTAAAGAATCTAAATTCAAAAAGAGCATATAAAGGAATAGAAAAGAAGTTATGGATTTTAGCTTTATTATGTGGAGCATCTTTAATGCACAGATTAGTTCCAGGTATTGGTTTTAGAAATTTAGTTGGAATATTTTATTGTGCAACTGAATTATTAAGTATTGTAGAAAATGCAGCAAAAGCAGGAGTACCTATTCCCAAAAAGTTAAAGAAAGCATTAGAACAGTTAAAAGATGAAGATAAAGAAAAGGAAGAATAAAAGGGCAGTTCATTCTGTCCTTTTTTTTATTAAAAAAAAACTTTAAAGGTTCAAAAAAATATCTTGACTTTTTTGAACCTTTAAAGTATAATAGATATATAAGGAGGTGAGGAAATGTCAACTTTGAAGGAGGTATTGGAGATAATCTTTTACATCTTATCTATCATTGTTCTTATCAAGCAATTGAGAAAATAGTGAGAAATAAGATGTAATGAGAGAAAGGAGGTTTGAAAGTGATTTCACTCCTCCAATCTCCCTTACCTTCCTTTAAAAAATTAAAAACTAGGAGGGATATAATGGAAGTATTAAGAGCTATAAATGATATATTACAACCTATAACATTAATACTTGTGATAATAGTATTAATCAAATTAAATAAAAAGAAATAAGCCCTTTTAGTTATATAACTAAAAAGGCTTGAAAATGTCAACTTTGAATTTGTAATTTATTATAACATTTATATCAATTAAAATCAAGGAGGAAAAATGAAAGGTATAAAAAAGATGGGAAGACCTCCTGCAAAAGACCCTATTAGCTATAGTATAAAAATAGGGTTAAATAAAGACTTGTATGATAAAGTTATTGAATATAGTAATAAAAATGGCGATTCAATAGCAGAAATAGTGAGAGAGGCTTTGAAAATATTTTTTAAAATTTCCAGCGTCCAAATATCTCTCAAACATTATAGTTATTCCATTTTCATTAATTTTATTCCAAATATAGTTTACAAAAATATTATCCAATACTTTTATTTCATTTTCACTTTTCTCTTCTCCCCTATTTACCACTTCAATATTTTTAACAACTATTAAAATTCCCAATTTCATCAAAAAATTATTTGAATATAACTTATAATTTTTAATATATTCATCTGTTAAATCTTCAAAATATTTAAAAAAATATTTACAATTATTCCAAAAACATTCTTTATTTTTTATTTCAACATTAAATATACACAAGACATGAAAAGAATATTCCCAACATTTGTATTATTAGTGGTAACTTATATAGGTTACGGACAGGCAGGGGCTTCCATAGTATTTGACCCCACAGTAGCATCAAAAATAATAGAGACTATTAATACAGGACTTGACCAATTGGAGGAAATAGAGCGAATGGCCGACTACTATGAAGAGGCCAGGGATAAATTGAGGATAGTAAATAAGGCTGTTTCCGAAACTGATAGCTTAATTCATCAGGAAAATTTTCATACATATATTTAAAATATTTAATTAATAATTTCCCTGCGCCACCTTCTAAAAATTCATCCTTTTCCATAGATTCATCCATTTCAAGACTACTAATATATTTTAAATTTCCCTTATGAATATTTACAACTTTCTCTATTGACCCACTCAAAAGATATCGAATCCCATTACGTATATGTTCCATTTTAGCTGATTCTGTAAGATTCTTTATCATTTTATCTTCTGTCATTTTAATATGCCTCCATTTTACTAAGCTCTTCGGGCAGTTCCTGCCCTGTCTTTTTTTATTTTTCTAATATTCCAACATCGATTTTTCGACATCTCTTATATTCAGTACCACATTGTAATCTCTATCAATCTAAATGAATTATATCATAAGACGTATCCCTTTTTTCAATTTTTTTACAAAAAATCAATTCATCTTCCAATTATAGAAATCCTACGACTTCTTGCTATCTTTTATTAAACTCCGTATTTTTCCTAGATAAAAATATAATAATCTACTTGACAATCTTCAGTTTAGTATATCACATAATTCTTTAAAAATCAAAAAAAAAAAAAAAAAAAACTATGGCTGTAAAATAAAATTACTCTAAAATTATATTTACAATAATAAGCAATAGCAAGGGGAATTCCCCCTTGCTAAATAATATTTATTCAATTACTGAAATTAATAAATTACTCTAAATCCAAGTCCACCTCTTATATTTTCACCCTTTGTATCATAACCTGCATTTACAGTTATACCAAGTCTTGTGTTTTCAATTCCAAGGTTCAAGTCAACTTTTCCGTTTCCACGTCTGTCATCCTTTTCACCTCTTATATTAAACCAGTCAGCTGTTGTATGACGAACTCTTGCTTTATTGTTTACATCTCCAACTTTTCCAAGTTCATTTTCATAAGCAAGCCCTAATTTTGCAGTGAAAGTTGTTCTTACTGCTATTGGTTGTTTATATTTAAATTCTACTCCAACTTCAGGTTTTATAGAATAATAATCATTTGACTTAATTTCAAGACGTACTTGCCCAGTATCTTCCTTTATTCCGCTAAATCTTCCATATTCCATTTTTAGACTTCCATAAGGTGAAATAGTTGTTCTTTCACTTGTTCTAATATTTTTTCTAATCTCATTTCTAAGTCCAAGTCCATACGAACGGAACTGAGATTTTGCTTCAAATATATCATCAACAACAAGGAATTTTCTACTCATATCACCTGTTCCAAAAAATCCTTCTGCTGCAACAGTCCAATTCAATTTATTATCGTGATCTTTTCCAAGCGGCATTGATTTATAAGCACCTGCTTTTACGATATTTTGTTCTTCTTTTGAACCTCCAATATCACTAAAGTCAAATTTATTCTTAACTGCTCCCAAATACCATCCTGACGATTCTCCCAATTTTACAGTTTCATTTTCATTTAAATATACAAATCCATAAGCCTTATTTTTATAATCAATGATTCCCGCTGTATCTGTCTTATAGTTGCCCTTCATTCCAAATATTTTTATCTTATTTGAATCTTTAGATTTTGTATCCCATTCATTTCTCAAATATCCAAATTCCTTATTTAACAAATTACCAGTTTCAAAAATTCTTTGCTGAACATTTGCATATTGATGTCCCATCATTTCATCATAAGATTGAGCCAACAAAGCTTCTTCATTATTTCCTATAGAATTTAATTTGTTAAATATCAATTTTTCCCTTGAATCTAAAGCATTTACGCCATATCTTTGCTCTAATCCATCGGCAAAGTTAAATTCATTTGCCGTTCTTTTTACAAAGGCTGTATAAGGAATCTTTGTCATAAGAACACGTGTAATTTGTTGTGTCTTAGGATTTACTTCAGGCGTTGCCATCCAAGTTAATGAAGCAGAGTACGGAGTAAAGTTAAATATTCCAGCATTTATTTGATTAAGGAATGGCTGTAATATTTGTTTTCCTATTATTATATTCTTTTCATTTGTAAGTACAGAAAATTCTGTTCCTATTAAAAGATCGCTGTTTATATTAATATCAGTTGCTCCATCCAAATTAATCGGTTTCGTTCTTCCAAGTGTGTCTACATATACTCCAAAATTTGACAATGCGTAATTTACATTTGGAGTTGTGTAGTCTATTAATTGAACTTGATTATCATTTAACAATACACCATTTCTTTGGATAGCCAGTTTTCCATTAGGTAATTGTACGATTCCTGCTCCGCCGATAGTTTTACTTGGATCTTTTGGTGCGTAATAATCTTGTGCTCCATTTGCTGAAGTAATTTTTCCAGTACCTGAATTTATTGCAGGTAATACATTTGCAGGTGTTGCATCATCTCCTATTGGAAGATCATTTCCATTTACACCTTTTGAATATCCATCATAACGTACACCATAAGATCTTAATCCTTTAATATTAATATTTCCATAATTTTTAATTATAGATTTATTTCTTTCTGTACCTTTTATCAGTACACTATAACTACTATCTGCATCAAGATCTATTGTTCCATAATTTTCCAATGTACTTCCATTTAATATGGCAACTCCGACAAGTCCTTGAACATTTTCATTACCTGAATATGAACCAACTGTTTTTATAGTTCCTCTATTTACAAATTTTGTACCATTATTTGCAAATACTCCCATCATTGTTTGAATCTTTTCAGATGGAGTTGCAGAAGATGCATCAAGATAGATATTTCCTGTATTTTCAAGAGTTGTTCCACTCTTATCCCCATACATTCCAATACCTAAATTTTCCGAAATATAAATATCTCCACTATTTATCGCAGAGGCCCCATCAATAGCTGCCATTCCAATTCCATAAATAATATTATCTGGATCAGACTTATCAGTTTTTCCAATTTTTATTTTTCCTTTATTTATGGCACTTGATGCTCCAGTAACTAAAATTCCTTGATTTCCAATTCCCTGTTTCAAATCAATTATCCCTTCATTTACAATATCTGCACCATCTTTTCCATAAATTGCTATAATTCCATTATTTGTTCCAGATGTAATAGCCGCTCTATTTGTAACTTTTGCCTTTCCTTCTGTATAAATAAATGTTGATTCTTTTCCTAATGCCACATTTGATGAAGCAGAATTTGAATAAACATTTGTTCTATTTAACCCAGGATTTGCCAAAATTACCCCGTAAGATTTATCTCCTACATTAAAGTTTGAAGTAGTGTCACTAATTGTCACTCCACTTGAACCATAAATTCCAACAGGCTCACTATTTAGATCTATAGCTACATGATCCGCAACATTAATTTTCCCTCCAACATTAGCAGTTCCACCTTTTTTGTAAATTCCAATAGCCTTATCTTCAACATTAATCACAGAACTTCCTGTAGTTTCTACATTTCCATTTTCACTAAGTGAATAAATTCCAAATGAAGCTTCTCCAACATTAATCGTTCCACTATTTTTAACATTAATTCTAGAACCATTTTGTGCATAAATTCCAACTGTAGAATCATTTTTTACAGAAGTTGTAGTTTTATCCACATTAATTATTCCCATATTTTCAAATGTTTGATCCATTGTTCCTTCTAAATATGCTGCAATCGAACGTTTTCCAGTAATATCTATATTTCCATTATTTACAATTTTCTTTGCAGCTGTTGATTTATTTTGTGAGAAAATTCCAATTGAATCATCACTGTTAAATTCCATATTCGCATTATTTGTAACACTTGAATTTCTTGCAACAATTCCTTTAGCCTTATCAGAGGTTCCAATTATTTTCTTACCAGTTACCGTTGCATCTGAATTATCCGCATAAATTCCAGTTGATCCATTATTCAAAGTTATATTATTCCATCCACTAAATTTAGAAGTTCCAGTCATATAAATACCTGTTCCTTTTGTAGATACAATAATATCATTTTTATTCATCTTTGCTTCACTGTCAACAATAAACAACATTGGCTCTGAAGATGTTGTCAACGTTCCAGTTTTATTATAATTTAAAGTTGCACCATTTTCCAAATACGCCAAACTTCCATTATTTGAAAAATCATAATCTCCACCATTTACATTTAACGTAGAATCATTACCATACAACGCAAATCCTTTATTTCCAATTGTTACATCTCCAGTCGTATTCAAAATTGTCTTATGTTTTACAAATATTCCAACAGAAGTCGATTCTGCTTTCCCAGTAACACTATTTAAAATAGAATCTCCAACTGTAATATTACCCGTATTCGTAACCGTAGAAATTGTTGTATCTTTAGTCAAAGAATCTGGAGCAACATAAATTCCAGCAGATCCATCTCCCAATGTAATTTCTCCATTATTTTCAACATTAATCGCTTTATAATCATTACTTGCTGAATTTGTCGCATAAATTCCAACTGATTGTTTGTCACCTTCTATTTTTCCATCATTTTCAACTTTGTCAAATCCTACAGAATAAATAGCCGCTGATTCTTTTCCAATTGTAATTTTAGAACCTGCTATTGTTTTTATTTTACCTACATTTTTAGTTCCTGGCGATACAGCACTATAAGTCAATGTACCCTTGTTATAAATTCCATAAATTCCAGTAGATTTATCCCCTACAATAATTTCTTCATTATTAATTCCTCTTGATGAATCAAGATACATAGCAGTACTTGTTGTCGCATTTGATAAATCAATTATTCCATTATTTATAGCTTCATAATCTCTCGCACCTGCCCAAGTAACATGACTTGGATATGGCTCTTTATTACCATCTGCCATAAGTCCTATAATATTTTTAGAATTTGATTTTGCTTCAATTGTAATTCCTGAATCTACAATTGCTTCTCCATTTATAACATGTGATACTATATTTCCAGTATCAACTGCATTAATTCCTGTTAAATCATTTTCAATTCTTGAACTTCCTTCAGTAATTCTTGTTCTTTCTACAGAATTTCCATTAGTAATCAATGTTCCACCCTTATCAGTTATAATTGCACCTTTTTGTCCATAAATTCCAACTCCAGCACCAGTAAATGTAATTGTTGAATATTTATTAAAAACAGCATTTGATTTAGTTGTAACTATTGCTCCAACTCCATTTTTTCCATTTAAACTAATATTAGCTCCACCTGTTGTAGTTCCATCTCCGATTTCTACTGTTGATGGTTTTGTTGCTCCAGTTCCACCATTTCCAATATAAATACCAGTTCCTGCTGTAGTTCCATCTCCGATATTCATAGTTCCAGTATAAATTATATTACTACCATTTTCAGCAAATAATCCAACCCCATCTTTTCCAGTTGTTATACTAGTTGCTATTGTTTTTGGAGTCGTAGAACTTCCTTGAGCATCAGCATAAATTCCAATTGCATAAAATTTACTTTTATCCGGCAATTCAGCAGAATCTCCAACTTTTATGTTTTTATTATAAGCAGAAATATCAGCATCATTTTTCATCAAAAGTCCAATTATCCCATTTCCATTAAATCCACTTGCAGCATTAGTAGTATAATCTAATTCAGAACTATTGGCATCCAATGTTCCTCCATCAAGATAAACTCCAACTCCATATCCTTTTATCTTACCAATATTTCCACCATACAACTCTCCAGTCGGCTCACTAGAAGTACCTTTTACATAATAAGCAACTTGATTTTGAGATGCACTATTCAAATCAATTTCTCCAGTTGAAGTATTGGCTTTTGCTTTATTTGATAAATATACTGCTACTGAAGAAGTGGCTTCATTAGCTAAATTTATTTTCCCTACCGATTGTACATCGGATTTTGGAGTATAAATTCCAACTGTACTTTCATTATTTAATTTTATAGTTCCTGTATTTTTTACAACCGAATCTGCTACATCATTCATATTACTTGTAAATATTCCTGTTGACTTTTTAGAATCAATTTTAATACTTCCTTCATTTGTCAAATTAATAGTTTCTCCAGCTTTACTTGTCAATCCAAACATTCCAACTGACTTATTAGAATTTTTTAATAATTCTATAGTTCCCTTATTTTTAGCTACTGCACTATCTTTTGCAAATATTCCTGTTGATTTTTTCCCAGATAATTTAATATCTTTTTCATTTGTTACTTTACTTCCACTATCTACGCCATACATTCCAATTACAGCTTCTGCTTCACCATCAATTAACTTATTATTAACAATTTCAGCTTCTGCAGACGCAAGCATTCCAGTACCTTTTTTACCTTTTACCTTTATTATTCCATCATTTATACCTTTTGTAGCATTACCAGCTGAATCTTTTCCTGTAACATACATTCCAATAGATTTACTATCAGTTCCACCAGTTATAGCTTTAATTGTTATTACTCCATCTGAAGTATTAGTTATTTCAGAACCATTTATCCCGTACATTCCTGTACTTTCTTTTTTATCTAATCTTATTTTGGCATTATTCTTTGCAATTGCAAAATCAGCAAGCATTCCTACTGAATTTTCTGAATTCACTTCGATATTCTTATTATTTTCTGCTGTTAAATTTGACTTATCAGTTGTTGAATTTTTTCCATATATTCCAACTGATTCTTTCATATTAACTTTTATCTGATTATTATTAGTTATTGTCAATTTACCAGTTCCACCAGCTTCAAGTTCTCCATAAATTCCAGCACTTTTATTTTCTCCTGATGTTTCTTTTAAAGTAATAATCCCTTTATTTTCTATTGTGTAATTAGTCGTGTTAGTTTTTGAATATTTACCATAAATCCCGGCTGAAGCTCCTTTTTTCACAGTAATTTTTCCTGTAGTTTCATTTAAAGCACTACTATCTTCAAGATAAATTCCGGCTGAACTTTTCTCTTCTATAGTTATTTTATTTTTATTAGTTACTTCAGAACCAGATTTACCGTAAATTCCAGCTGAATCTTCATTTTTCATATTAATAATTCCACTATTTTCAACTTTACTTTTTTCAGCAGAAATTCCTATTGATTCTTTTGAATCAGCAATAATTTTACCATCTTCTGTATTTACAACTAACAGTTTATCTTTATCGTTTGTATTGTCATTTACTGCAAAAATTCCAACTGATTGTTTACTTCCATTATTAATTTTTATTAATTTTTTATTTTTTAAAGTCAATGTATGATTTACATTTTTATCAGTTTCACCGTAAATCCCAACATTTTTCAATTCACTATTAAGAATTATTTTCCCTTCATTCAATATTGTGTAATCTTTTTTAGCATTACTAGTTAATTTCCCATACATTCCAGCAGAACCACCAGTAGCTCCTGAATTACCATCTACCTTAATTTTTCCATCTTTTGTATTTATAGCTTCTGAATCTAAAGCATACATTCCAGCTGATTTTTCATTAGAAATATTTATTTTCAAAGCATTTGTTATCTTAGAATCTGAACTTCCATACATTCCGGCTGAATTACCCTTTTTCACATTTATTATGGATTTATTTTCCCCTAAAGCATTATCCACATACATTCCAACTGTACTTTCTTTTTCCAAATTAATTATTCCTTTAGTGGCACTATTTAAAGCTATACCTAAATCTCTATTTCCACTTTTATTTTTTATGTACATTCCAACTGATTCTTTTTGATTTACACTTATAAGATTTTTATTTTCTAGTGTTGTAGTACCAGTAGCTCCATTTGCAATTTCCACATACATTCCAGCTGATTTAGTTTCACTTGTTCCTGTTAATTTAATACTTCCAGTATTAACTATACTACGATCTTTACTATCAGAAACTTTAGCAAAAATTCCAGCTGATTTTTCACCTTTTACATTAATAATTCCAGCATTTGTAGGAGTAGCATTTTCTGCATACATTCCAGCCGATGCTTTTCCTTTTATTGTAATAGTTGCTCCCGAAGCATTTGTAAGTGTTGCCAAAGATTTTCCTAACATTCCAGCTGAAGCTCCACCACTCATTGTAATTTTTCCATTATTTGTAAGAGTTTTTCCATCTGACAACATTCCAACAGATGCTGAATCATCTGCCGTATTTGTAAGAAGTATTCTTCCAAAATTTTCAAGTTCAGAATTATTTGTTCCATAAATTCCTACCGAACTCTTTCCACCTAATTCTATCTTACCACTAGTAGCCAAATTAGTTACTTTAGCTTGTTTCGCCATTATTCCAATTGCTCCATCAGAACTACTTGAAGAAATTATATCTTTTTTATTATTAACAATAATTCTATTATCATCTCCAGTATCATTTTGAGCATAAATTCCAATCGAATCCTTTATATTAATTGCTACTGTATTTTTATTATCAATGGTTACATTTCCTGTAGCAGTAGCATTATTTTCTAACTTAGCATAAATCCCAACTCCCTTAGTTTCAGTAACTGGAGAAGTTGTTGAACCTACATTTATAGTACCTGAATTGTCAATATCATACACCTTTTTATTAAAAATAGCGTAAACTCCGGCTGATTCTCCTTCTTGAGTATTTATAATTCCTCTTGATGCATTTGTAACTTTACTGTCACTAGCATAAATCCCGGCTGATCCAGTTTTTTTAGCACTTATCGTACCTGCATTTGTAATTGTTGATCCTTTAGAACCATAAATTCCGGCTGATTCTTTTTCATCAGTATTTATAATTCCTCCTGAAACATTGTTTATTGTACTTCCTTCCTCTCCCAACATTCCTACAGAAGCCTTTTTCTTCGTTTCAATCGTACCTGCATTTTCTAATTTAGAAATTTTTGTTCCATTTTTTACCCCATAAATTCCAATTGACTTCTCTTCATCAGCAGTAATCGTACCTGTTGCTTCATTTGTTCCTTCAGAGCCTTTCAAATAAATACCCACAGATTCATTTGTTCCACTCATCTCAATCGTACCTGCATTTTTTACTTTCGCCTCATTTAACCCAGAAACTGTTGTTTTCAAATTAGATTTTATAGTTTTACTAGTACCAATATTAGCATTACCATTATTTGAAACTAAGAATTGAGCCGTTGGATTAATAGTACTACCTGTAAATGATGTAAAATCAATACTTCCATTAATATTTACAGTAGTTCCTTTATCTCCGTAAAACATTGCTGCTTTATCTCCTAATTTTTTTACAGTTAGATTCCCTAGTGTTTTATTAGTTATAGTTACTGAAGGAGTTCCTGTAGCTGCACCAAAATAGGCAAAAACAGATTTATCTCCGATACTTGTTTCTAGAGCCTGAAGATCAAATGTATCTTCAAATTTTGAAGTATCAGCAGAGTAAAGTCCTACTGTCCCTGT
>ERZ772960.1840-NODE-1840-length-16237-cov-3.541837_pt1 | contig 16237 bp, 13 predicted proteins | sample MGYA00580678_ERZ772960 | MGnify/ENA primary metagenome ERZ772960 (study PRJEB29015, sample SAMEA2737930) | human oral metagenome | biome: human oral; feature: human-associated habitat; material: dental | place: China | collected 2059 ... | reverse complement strand
CACTACGTTCAAGCCAGATTGCTCTTGACCTGTCACCGCCCTTGAAAGGGTGTTCGTACTACCTGCTACCCTTAAAAGGATCTTCGTATTCCTTCACACTCAACTTATCCATCGCAAATTTCAAGTATAGGGGCGAAGGTTCAATATCCCTTTCATGCATTCGGTGCTATTATGCTGTTTAAAAACCATTTCGATTTCATCTTCTGTACAGGCATAAAGTATCTTAATTTCAGAGTCTTCTTTTCTATAATCAATGGAAGAAATAATACCCACAACCCTTTTATTTTGCGAACTACCAATCCATACATCTATCCCATCGCCATCCTGCGATGCTGTCCCTTCTAAATATCCATAATCCAACGGATATATAAAATTGTCATATATGGGGTGTGGTGTTCCTCGTGGCCTATCGATTATGACGTGGTGTTTACTAAATAATCTATCGAGAAGTTCCCAGAATTCAACCTGATTATCCATTATATCCTTCGCTTCCTAAATATAGAGTAATTTGTATTTTCAGCTATGGCATAAAAAATATTGTCGGCAAATAACCATCATGAACTGAGGCAAATTTTTGCTTGCTTAGAACAATTTTATTCGCAGATGTTTCAATGACAGCTTCAGAGCAATAGGGGTCTTTAGAATGTAATGTGCCATACCACAAGTATCTCCTATCATATACCCCTCCAGCGCATGTTTGTTCATAAAAACACCCTGCACACTCTGCAGGAACAATCTTTTCAGTAACCTTTGCTAAATTTTTCCGTATCTGTTCATCCAAAAGAATATTTGCATCCCGGATATTAGCTATCGTATACTTTTTGTCAATCAGATATGTACTAGGCGTTATGCTTCCATCGGACAATATCCTAATACTACACGAAGCATTTGGATCTTCTGTGGTGTGTCCAATTAGAATAGACGAAAAATACGAGTCGTTAATTGCAAGGATTTGATATTTTTCTGCAATGTATTTAATGGTATCTATTATGGCATTCCGACTGATTATAAATTGTTCGGAATGGTTGTTTATGCCATAAGTAGGTCTAAATATATTCATGCGCAAAATAGCGTCATACCTCTTGGCAATAGAAAAAAGTCCATCTATATTTTCTTTGTAAACATTCTTTTTACTCCCCAAAAACACAATGGTCGTAGGTTTATGATACTCTTGAGTTAATCCCAATGTATCAATCGCATCTTCGTAAGCATATTGGCATCCACGAAACATATTATGTGTCGTTGCATCTGCAAAATCAAGGGATACATCAACCTCATCAATCCCTCTTTCAAACACATCCAAACACCAATCATTTTCTCTTACTACTTTTCCCAAATAACCGTTAGTTGTAACAGCTTGTCGTATGGCTGGGTATTTTGTTCTAATATAATCAACCAGCTTGAACCAATCCAAGCTCAAAGAATTTTCACCAGTACCATAGTTGATAGCATCTATTACCGCATGATTTCCATCAATGAAATCAGTCCAATTTTCCAATTGCAAATCGGTGCTATCTATTCTCTTATGGCGACTGTAACAAAATTGGCAGTTCATGTTACACGCCGATATAGGGCCCCATCCAACTGATAATTTTTCCATATCATACCTCACCATTAAACATTTTCAAATCACACATTCTAATCAATAAACTCCAGTAAATATGATGCTCGATTTTCAGAGACATCCATCACAATAGCCCAATATTTATTTATTGCCGCATTCCCAACACACCGACAAGTTAACTCATACGAGGATAAGAACTTATATGTCTGCGTCAGAATATAAAAAGGCAAATATAAATAACGATTAGATCTATTCGAGAAATCCCTAATAGAGTCGACTATAACTAGCTTTCCGTTTCCATTAAGATTATATATTACAGTTCGTAAAGTTGCTTCAATTTCTGTTGCAGTCATATGATGAATTACTCGACTTATAACAAAACAATCAAACTGCGGCAACTTGATTTCAGTCATTTCTCCTGTATAAAAATGGATATTTCCCTTAGATAATTTTTTTTTGGCCTCATCAACACAAATCCCGTTTATATCTATGCCACAATAAAATATACTTGGACACTCTTTCAACAACATCTCCGCTAAAGCGGTATTGCCAAAGCCAATGTCACAAACTCGTTGGCATCCCTTGATCAAGTTGCTTATTCTAGTTATGACATCAACATCAGCATCACTCCTCTTAGAGCAATGTGTTTTTATATCGTCACCTATATCTTTCATCAAGAATAAACTCCCCGTATTTAGAATAACTACTCATAGGTACACGTTGCTCCAAGTTAATATTGCCAAAGATTTTTTCCTTTTCTGCCATGCTTACATTATAAAAAGCATCCATTGGCAATCCTGTCACAGTTTCTTTTATTAGCCACTCTAAAAAAACTTTAGCTTGTACGCAACTTCTATCATCATTAGCAGAAAATATATCTCCACCATGTTTAAGTGAATTAAACGGACATCCTCCACCACACAATGCCATTGCAATACAAGTCTCACATTTTTTTATTGCATCAGCGTTAATTCTAGCATTCCATTTTTTCATTATGCGACTTTCTTCAAAGGTGTAGTCCGACCTCTCTCGTTCTTGCTTTTCTTCCATAAAATGTCCACATGGGCCAAAACTTCCATCAGGTAACGCTCGAACCATTCCTCCGCAAGAAGGACAGTCCTTAAATCGTGGTGTCGACAACACAAACGGGCGCACACGCCGCATAATCTGTTCTACATATAATCCGTACGATCTTGCCACGTCATAAGCATCCAACATTTTTATAGCCATTTTTTCTTCATGGACAGCCATTTGATTACGGCTCTCTGGCGCATAGTGAAATGGATTAAGTCCAACGCTTACAGGTGTAAATTTTTCATAAAGAAAACGGACAACATCTTCCAGTTCATCTACATTGTGTGCAGCAATAGTTGTCGATGTTCCAAACGGTATATTGTGATATTGCAATCGTTCAGTCGCTTCTATAATCTTATGGTATGACCCCTCTGCGCAGACCAATCTGTATAAGTCATTTATTTCCTGCTGCCCATCAATAGATATAATCACATCTACATTTCTATCTTTTAAAAATCTAATAATTTTATCATTTAACAGGATTCCGTTTGTAAATATAACTATTTCTGCGTCATTGTCATGTTGACGATTCCGCACATAATTAATGGCGCTTTTAATACCATAAGGATTAAGCGTAGGTTCGCCACCATAAAGTACGATTGTTCTTTTTCTTTTTGTGTCTGTTTGATAGAATTTCTCTAGAACAGTCTCCACCGTTTCCAGTGACATATTAGGCATACGATTTCTTATGCGATAAGCACTTTGCGAACAATATAGACAATTCATATTACACTGTTCTGTAAGAATCAAATACAGCGCAAAAACATCCACTTTGTCATGGCCATTATTGTTTATACATTGCTTCAAATCAAATTCATTTTCATCATGGAGACAGCCTGTATGTGACAGCAATTCTATTTGCTCAGGTTTGAACACTATATCCAAATCAATGCCTTCTAATAAGGAAAAATATTGATTTTTTGTCTGTAAAATAATTTTAGTCGTAGCCGCATTATAAAGTATATAATATCCATTATTTTCTATGCTATGCACATATTTAGAGAGCCTCATGTAAAATCACTCTTTCTATACTATCAAACAAATCCTTATTGCTTTTGGCGTTACCATTTTTATATAATTCATTACATAAAGAAATCAATCGGCGTGCACGACCAAAACTTCTCAAGTCACCATCTAACGATTTCAATGTACCATAATACATATTATTTTCGACATAAATAAGCGAAATGATTTTTTCTAGCAGTTGATCTTTTACAATTCTGATTGCAAATTTGCCATCCTCATTCAATTCCTTAGCGTATGAAAGATATTGTAAAATTCTTTTTCGTAGCCATGCGGAGCAATTAGCAGGAATACATCTGCCTTGCAATGCAAATTTTAGTCCATTTAAAATTGCCTTATTCCCTCCAATACAAACGGCTTCCATAACCCATGCCCTGTATACTGTTGTATAATTGAGCTTAAACCCAACTAATGAAATATCATACGTTAGCGGATTATCGTGACGAGAAATAATCTCCTTAATTTTAGCAAATGGAACTATATGAAAGGAAAAACATATTCCTTTACGTATTTTCTTAAAACCCCATAACCCCAGTTCATCAATATAGCGATAAGTTGGACAACCTGAGCCCCTTAAAGAATTCACCAGACATGAACAAAACAATTCCGGATTATCCAATGTGTTAACAAATATATCAATATCATGTATGTTTAGAATTTCCTTTGCAATTGTATATTCTCGACTCATACTTCCCACTAAATTAACACAATATGTTTCAATGCTGGGAAATATATTTTCTATTTCCATTATCAATATATTAATTTCCTGCTCAATACAAGGCAAAGCCGCCATCACGATATACGCACCTTTCGAACCTCCTAAAATCTACAGAACTGATATGTTACTTTATCTTGAATCAAATCTGCCAACGCATCTTTGGCATCTATGTATGTTTTTTCTATTATGTTGAACGAGGCATCCGTGCCGATTTCAATTCGCCCCGTATAATACTGACAGTTAAAAATTTCAGCGGGTCTTTGCGTTATACTGAGGAAATATATTCCATCCTCGATCCATGGGAATTTCTCCTTGGCACAAGCCGTCTGTTTCGTCAATGACATTGTCCTTCCCGTAGCCGGACCATCTGTTGCTATACACCATTTTATGGAAAGTTTCTCCAACTGATATAAATCCGGCATATGAGAACCTAAATAATTATTGGAAACGGGACATACCGCCACATTAGCATTGTTTTTTGCTAATAAGCACAATTCTTCTTGAGATGTATATCCGCAGTGAGCCAAGACAGCTTTATCAGAAAGAAGATTGAATTCATCTAAAATATTTATTGGAGGCATTTTATATGCCGCTATTTCTTTATTCCTTGTACCATCATCCTCAGATATATGTACAGTAAAGAAACTCGCTCCTGCCAACATTGCTTTGTGTGCAAAATTTAGCATTGTTTCATCAGTCATATAAAGCGAATGTAACAAAATTCCTACATGACAAGCAGATGACTCATGCATTTTCTTATAAAGACAAAATCTTTCTAAAGACGGAATAAATTCTCTAAGCTTATTTGATTTCATCAAGGGATATCCACACATATTGTACAAAGAAAATCTCCGACATGGTAACGCGGAACGTCCTGCAGCTAAGCCAATAATCCCATAGGACATCAATTCGTCAAGCGTCTGTTGAGCACTAATATTCCATCGCTGTTCCCGCTCATCAGATGAGAGGTTATTGTTTTCCGCCTCCGTATACTTCAGATATTGCTCTACGCTCCAATTTTGTCTGCATATCTCTCGATAAAACATTTCTCCCAAATGACAATGAATATTGAAAAAAGATGGAACCACGGTTCGTCCCGCCAAATCATATACTCGGTCAGCATAGGCATTTTCATCTAAACCACATAGTGTATGATTCTCAATCAAAATATCATGGCGTTCAAGCACAAAACCGTTATCTCGCCACATCAAAAAAACACCATTTTTTAGAATACATCTCATGGCAACTCCCCAATTACTTATTCGATATTCTCAAAACACATTCTATCTCGCCTTGTATTAGCTAAATCCAACGAAATCACTGCCGTTATCACTGGTAGTGCTGGGGAGATATCCTCCAATACAGCTTTTTCTATATATCGCAGAAAGGCTACGGCAGCATCCACCTTATAGGGCTTGCGGCAAACTTTACGGCGTTCCTCATAGATAAGCTGCCTTGTATCGGCGAAATATTCGTGGCGTTTGGTGAGCGATCTGAGTTCATCTGCTCTACCGTACCGCATTTAAACTCCTCGTAGAGCGTAGAACGAATTAACTGCCTATCGGCCATCCATTTATCCCAATACAATCTGCTGATATCCGTATTTCTACGCTATGAACACCATTCTTGTATTCAATTCCTTTTGGATACCGAGAACTTAAAAATATTACACTCTGATTCGTAGAGCCAACCCAATCTCGCTCTTTATCGTAAAGCCCTTCGACAAACGCATTGTCAACTAAAATGTCCGAATTCTCCAAGAGCCGATTAACATTATCATTTTCCAAGCTCAGCAATTCTTCATATTTATAGCCGGTAAATAACAAGACCGAGAGACCATTCTTCTGGCATTTCCGGGCAAGCTCGGCAAACCCCTCGGCCTGCAATATTGGTTCACCGCCTATGAAGGAGACGCCTTCAATCTCGTCTTCCGCTTTGTGTTTCAAGATTAACTCCGTCAATTTATCAACCTCTACGAGGTGTTTACGCTCCACTTTCTGCATATGCGGATTGCAGCAACCGGGGCAGCGTCGCAAACATCCCTGACACCATATGGCGAAACGCTTTCCTGGACCTTCTCCCTCGGTGCAGGGGCGAATCGCCGCCAAATTTAAGTACACCATCACACCTAATCCAGATGGAAATCAAACTCGCCGTCCCCGTTAGGAATTTTATCGATACCTACTTTGATAGTCCTGCCACCACGCATTAGGCTTTCCATTTTCTCAAACACAAAGTCCGACAAGGGATTAATTAGCTTCTGCTCCATGGCGTTAAGCATTCCGCGTCCGCCGTTGGCTTTATTTACGCTTCTGCCCAATTCTGCAAATGCCCCATCCTCATCATCAAAGCGAATATCAGCCTTGTAGCGTTCCTTTATAAAGTTCCTGATGGGCTTAAACTTGGATTTCCCAATGGCTATGAGAACTTGCTCATTCTGGATGAAGTTAAACGGTACAATGTTGGCATCGCCGATACGGTTGAGAATTTCGGGACGTTTAAGCTCTTCAACGAAATGTTTCTTGACTTCCTCGATAAAGTATTGCCTCGTTTGCATGGCATCTTTATTGGTATCCGCATCAGCGGCACCGATATTGGATGTGAAGATGATAAATGTCTCGGAAAAATATACCGTCTCGCCCTTGCCATCGGTCAACCGCCCATCCTCCAAAATCTGCAGAAACTTATCCATAATACGTCCGTGCGCCTTTTCGATTTCATCGAAGAGCAAAACGCAGAAAGGCTTTTCCTTGACAGCATTGGTGAGTTCTCCGCCCTTTTCGTAGCCGACATAGCCAGGAGGCGCACCAACTAAACGCTGGTCGCTCTGCTCGTGGGCATATTCGCTCATGTCGAAGCGCCGATAAGCACTTTCATCACCAAAGACAAACTCTGCCAGCGACTTGGCCAGTTCCGTCTTTCCCACGCCAGTGGGCCCTACAAAGAAAAGAGCACCTTTAGGCTTCTTTTGCCTGGCAGAGTGTTGCAGTCCCGCAAAGCCCGTATAGGCTCGGATAATAACATCCCGCACTTTTTGTACGGCCTCGTCTTGTCCCTTGACACGCTGCCCAAGTGCTTCCCTGGCAGTCTTGAGTTTCTCGTAGGATAGTTCTTCCCAAGGACTCTTCTTCTCACCGTAGCGATAAAGATTTATGAGCTTCTCGAAACTCATGCGCTCCGATATTTGATTGGACAGCTTGATAATCTGAGCAATATTTTTCAGACTAAACCCGTCAAGGGCGTCAATAAAATTATCCTTGACCGATTCATCCTCAATACCTGGCGATAATTTTAGGAGTCTGCTTTCCCCCGTCACATATTTTTTCCGTTCGTCCCGTGCTGGCATGGGAACATTGATTGTCGCCACCAACGGATTGTCTACATACACCGAAGGAGGAAGCATTGCCGTGGTCTTGGTTATCAACACCAACAGATTGCCGTTGTCCTCCACGAAATTAAGGCCGTAGTCTTGGCTTTTGGTGATGGCAATCATCATGTTGGTGATGTTATTGCGCTCTTCGTCCGATAGGCTACGCCCGTCCCCGAAAAGATAATCCGAATAATCTACGATAGCTGCCGTACCGCCGCTTTTATTTTCCAACCACGACCGAAGTTGCGGAAAAAATTCGCTAGGCTTGGCATATTTGTTGTTGGCATTGGATTGCTCGATTTCGTTGCCGAGTCCCATATCGTAAGCGACGCCACCCTCCGGCTCCTCGACTTTCACGCCCTCAAGCCCCGTGGGAGCAGACGCTCCCCGCGCCCAAGCACTGCCACCTTCGGCGCGATTCCATATAATGACACGCTCGTAGCCGCTCTTAAAGGCTATGTCACGGACACAATCCACCACCGAAGTATACTGTCCAGCCTTTTGTGGATTAAGGATAATGTCATTCGTATTACCAGATAGAATCACTGCCCCACGAAGTTTCATCTCTCGTTCAAGACGATCAAGCCACATATCGCTCATTACGCTTTCCCTCCTATGTTGGATTCCGTTTGTCCCTGTCGGCGCAAAATACGGTCGGGATTCTGCCACGTAACGAGCTCATCCGAAAGGCGGATTCCATAGACGGACTCCCAATCGGACTTTGCAGAAGAAATATCCTTCAGACAGCTTTGCCCCTCATAGCCATCGAGCCGATACCACATCTTGTTATCAAGGGTCAGCTTGAATTGGGCTTTGTTCCCGGATGGTCTTTGCGCCGTAATGACAACCGCGCCGTCAATTAATTTCGGCTTGCTGAGCGTAAACTCATGAGCCTTAAACCACTTATATATTGCTTTCACCGTCTCCCTGCGCACTTCTTCCCCCACCAAAACTTTATCCGTTTCCTCGATTACGGATTGAATCTTCTCTTGAATCTCCTTTACACTTATGTTGCCGGCGTTCGTACGTCCCTTTAGTTCTTCCAGTTTATCAAGCAATTTCTTTGCCTTGGCGTTATCCTCGAACTTCTCGGCCTTAACAGATGCTTTTTGCTCCTCGATTTGCTCTATGACTGTTTGCCTTGCCTGCTCCTGCTTCTTTTTCTCTTTCCAGTTGGCGGCATCCACATGTGCCCTCTCAATAATCGGTTGTAATTTTTCCTCAACATCCTGCACCGTAGTAACGGATCCGGAGAAAATTGCACTCTTAATCTCGTTCAAAGCGGATGCAGCAAAATTGGCCACAATAGAATCTAGACCAGCAATTACATCATAATAACGAGACATAGCCGCATTCTGCGCCTCTTCTTTCTTTCGCTTAGCTTCAAGACGAGCAACACGAGCGGACTCCTGAAAGACTTGCTGTGCCTCCCTACCAAGTCTCCAAAGGCTGTGGATGTAACGACCTACCTCTTGACTTACCTGCCTTGCCGCTGCTGGGTCGCTTGAGAGCAAACCACCAATGGTATCTAAATCCTGCGCCAGACGACTCATTTCCTCCGGGATGTAATCCCTATAACCTTGGGAACACATATCATTGTACTGATCTTGGTAACGCATATAAAATTCCCGTGTCTTACTGCTGACACGCGCTCGGTATAATTCTTCATGTCGCCTTCGCTCCAAAGCAAAGACGAGTTCTGCTTCTTGACTCATGCGGTTACCTCCTGTTTTTCTTCTTTTTCTTTTTACCCTTCCCCTTGGAATCATTGGCTGTTAGTTTTTCGTGAAGGTTATGCGCTGTGATGGTTTCCACTCCCTCCGATTGGGCAAAATTTTGGAAGTTGTCATCATCCGTCACCATCACGGGATTTTTTACACGATATTTCACTGCCACAGAGAGAATGTCAAAGTCTTTTATCCCGGATTCTCTGTAACTTTTCGAAAGCAACTCATTATGATTATCCTCGTCCTGTTTCAGCCACGGCTCCTCGCCGTATTCGTGTATTTTCCTTATGGCTTGCCGCGCTTGGAATTGCTTTTTTTCACCATCGGCTGCTTTGAGTCCATCCAGTTCCACAAAAACCTGCTTGGGGATGATTACAAGAGCCTGATTATTAGAAAAATCGTCAAGCACATCAGGGTAATGCATCAAAGCGCAAGTGTCAAAGACATAAACCTTGTTATAACGACTTGCGACATCATCATAGAAAATGGCCACGGCCTCTGCCACTTGCTCCATGCGTTCCAGTGACAGCCCAAAAGGATCCTCATTCCAATCAACGTTTTTTAGATCTATCTCCGTCTTGTTTTTGAGGGATTCCAAAGCTTTACGCCATTGTACCGTCCACTCACGAACATCTTCAAGAATTTCTACATCCTTGTCCAAGAGTACCAAACGGATTGTTTCGGAACTGACCGGTGATGGCAGCTCACCCAACACTTTCTGCATTTTTCCGTCCAATTTCAAGAGTCTGTCCAGTATTTTATCTATAGGAGTAAGCTGCTGAATTTCTGACAATTTCAGCAAATCTCGTATGTAATCGAGAGTGTAAAACTCCTGATAGGACACATCGCCGATGAAATCCAAAAGTTTCATCATGCGTCTGTCCAGCATATAGTATTTCTTAACCAAATTTATGATGAAAGTCGAAAACTCACCTGTTTCCTCATATGTATAAGGTATCAATTTGACAATATTGCCGATATGCCCTTCGACCGAAGCGGCATAAACGCTGCGTTCATGGTCTTGATAGCACAGTCCTTTTGGAAGCGAATCAGGGAGACTTATCATCGCATGTTTGTCCGCCTCGTCAAAGCTGAACGAGGACTTCCCCAGCAGCAAGCAGATCTTATTGCTTTTCCCTTCAATAACATCGGAGAACTGTGGAGCGATAGCAAAAATATTGGCTTTGGTCGCATAAGCGTCAACACTATCCGTGATTTTGGCATATGGGGCGTGCTTCTGCTTGCTTAAAAGCGCATCAACGCCTATCATTGGCAATTCATAATCAGGCATCGCCCACAAGTCCGGATTCTGCAAAACGGTCTCGGCGATTTCTTCATTGGGCACATCCAAAAGGCTCAAATTTCCTCTCACATCCATGGTAATTTCGTGGCTTGTGTTTTGCCACTTTACCTTGGCATCCCCTTCCGGCACGATGCTATCAATATGGGAGTTTCTCTGCAGCCAAGATGGAGCGTTTTTACCGTTTGCCTGCCATTCCTCAATTCGCAAATTGATTAGAGCGCTTGGAAAAGCTGGCATGTTTCCGTCACCAATGTCTTTCGCTTTAGGATTAGTGGTATTTTCCAACATACCTTTGCTGCTGTTCACAAGACGATTATTAACCACATCATAGACAACGGATAATTTTTGAGTTTGCGACTTTGCTGGAAGTCTACCCTCTCGTTGCAAGCGGCGACCATCGTCCGTCAAATGCAAATCGCCACATCGAATCTGATTCCATTCGCTTTGGTCGCTAAAACCCGGAATTTGCTCCAAGGCACTGACATCTACCAGGTCTGTCAGGACTTGACGAAGGAGTATGTTGCCATCCGCTACCGAGAAAATCGATGTGAGAATATTTTCCAAGGGAATAGGCGCATAATCGGGATAGGACTCGGTTTTTTTGGCGATTTCCAAAAGGATCCACTCCATTGCCGTGGATTTCCGTTCAGTGTGATGAGTCACTTGAACCAAATACTCCACGAAAGGATATGCGATCCGCGCCTTACCTAAGTTCACCGCTCCTTCGCCTCCTTATCGTATTCTTCCATAACCTTCGACACATCGTCCGGAGCTATCAGCGTCTCGCCCGCTATCAAAGCGCCGTTTCTAGCTATATCATCCACAATGCCTTGGTAGATGCGGGCGCTTCTGATTTCTCCCGTCTCCATGTTGGGAATGGGAACAGCCAAACCTCCGTAGAGTTCTCTCGCTCCCACAATAATCAGCAGATTTTGCGCACGGGAAAAGGCCACATTGATTCGCTCAAAAGCCGCCACATGGCGGCTAGCATTGCCGTGCTTGGTGTTACAGACCAAACTAGTGATAATAATCTGCTTCTCCTTGCCTTGAAAGCGGTCAACCGTATTGACATCCACCTTTAACGCCTTGAGTTTGCCGCGATTCCGCATATCCTTGACGGTCTTTCTGAGATCGCCCACTTGTGAGCCGTAGAAAGAAATCACACCCACGGTTATACCAGACTGCCCCATGGCAACATAGGCATCGTTGATTTTTGAGAGAATGGATAAAATGATGTGCCGCTCAAAAATATTGTGGAGCGAGGTGCTGCCGGGATAGCGACTCTGTTCCATCAGCTTTCCTTGCAGTTTGGAAGAATCTACCCAGTAGGCATGGCTGTCGGGACGGAGGAAACTCTCACCTTTGTCGGTCATGACCTTTAGGCCATGGGCTTTCGTCTTGTTCTCGATAGCCATGACACCACTTTCCAATTTCCCGTCGTAAAAGCGGTTGATGACTCTTTGGATGTCCGAGTGCATACGATACTGAGTCAAGAGAGAATGCTTAATCCGCTCGTCCGCCTGCTCGAAATACTCACGGAACAAAGAGGACGTAACCATCGTCCGATATTTATTCAAATCCTCTTTGCGAAGTACCATTTCCGAGCTGTTGGCCTCATCGTCATCACATTCGCCCTCGGCGTTTATTTCCTCCAGCAGTTCATTGTAGGATTTTTCGTATTCGTTGAACACCGGTGGCAGTTGTCTGTGGTCGCCCACCAAAATCGTCTTTTTTGCCCGCATAAGCGGCGGCAAGAGTTCTGGCGGAGTCGCTTTGCTGACCTCATCGATGATGACCACATCAAAGTCCGGGAATTTCTCATCCAAATCCCGCATATTTGCCGTGCAAGTGATACCCACCACATTGCAGGAAGAAATATAGATATCCTCATAATGCTCTTTATCATACTTTGCGGTTTTGGGATTATTAAGCTGCTCGGTAAATTTTTCTAGTGTCTCCCACCAAACGTCTCTGATTCCAGCGTCTCGATTCCACTCTTCATTAAGACGATTCAGCTCTCCCTCAATACGGGACTCGATTTCGTTACGCTCACAGTTATATTTTGCAGCGAGGATTCCACCCAACTTTTCCTTAACGGTGATTTCTTGCCGCACACGTCGAGCATCTTCGGTTAATTGTTTTATCTGCCCCTTGTGGGACTTAACCTGCTCGGACAGAGCGTCAGTATTCCGCATCTGGTATGCAGCAATCGTACTGCCCATACGCTTTACCGCTTCTTGAAAAGCCTCATGATACGCAGACTCTATATTGGAAATGGTTTGTTCCATCTGTGTCTGCCCGTCAGTGGTTTGAATTTTTGCCTTCCATTCTTCGTCAAACAGGTTTAACTCCGAAGGGGACAACACAAATACACCACTTTTAACAAGTTTCTCTTTCTCATCACGCAAGCTACTCCGTTCGTTTTTTAACCATTTTCTTACATCTACATCGTCTTCCTCAGCCATCTGCTCGGTGATCTTCTGTATTTGTTCATTAATTTCCTGCATTTTCAATTCAGCAATTCTGGCATCGGTCGTCGCATTGCGAGATGCTGATACTATTTTATCACGCAAGGCGAAAAGGACACCGCAGGAAGTAGCTATTCTTTTCAACAAGAGTACGGGTTCGCGCCGTATTACTTCTTCGGTCACAGACGAAACCAATATAACGCCTTGCTTAGCAGCTGTATGGATGAGCAAGGCAAATATCCGCGCCACAATTTCTCCCATATCATGAGTAATGTAGAACTCACCGTTGGAAATATCGTTCCGTTCTACCACTCCCTGAAATTTTAAGTACTGACGTTTATTATTTTCATGTTCGCTATTTTCTTTACTCGCCGTTTGGAGAGCGTCTTCAGCCGCAGTAAGATTACGACGACACTCTTCAAGCTTACCACTTATGGTCGTAAGCTCGCGGTTCATATACTCCAAATCGGCAATAACGTGCTGCAGGTCGCGAAGTTCCCTTTTACAATCGCTATAATCCTGGCGATTTTTATTCCACCGTGCCAGAAATCTGTCCGTGATCGATTGGCGCAGAGTGCCATAATAGGTGGAAAGCACCTTTGACTCTCCAAATTTGCTGCGCTCTTCATCACGATCCCTGTCCCGTTCGCTCAGTCGAATCGCTCGGATTTCAGAACGATTTGCCAACCTGTCCAAAGCGTTATCCACAGCATCATGGGATTGAGATGCCAAAAGGACACGATTTCCCTGTCGTGCAAACTGATAGACAGCTTCGGCTATCACGGTAGTCTTACCCGTTCCAGGAGGTCCTTGGATTAAGCACAGATCCGGCGCCTCCAACATTTTAAAAATTGCTTCTCGCTGATTGGGATTGCCGGCAACACTGATATTAAGCCACTTATTGTCAACATGTTCTTCCCAATATTGTCTATCCTGCGGCTGCGGCAATCTTGCCCGTGTTACATCGAAAATCCACATGGCCATATTCGGAGAACGGCAATCACGATCTTGCCGCAACGCATCAACCGCTCTATCCAAACGATTAAACAGTGACAAATCCTTAATTACCAATGGGGCAAGAAAACCTGTTGGCGAATAGCGCGGGAGCAACTGGTTCTGCACATACTCGTCCCGTTCTTCTTCTGTCATCTCTTCAATATCATCGCGATCTGGAATGGCATATACTAATTCCATCTCATAATGACCATTTACTTCGCGTCCTTCCTTGGAAAGATGGCGCATCTGACTCCCCACAGGCTCGAAATGTTCTTTACAACGACGGCGTTCTTCATTGTATACGAAGTTTCCATCGTCATCGGAATATTCCTTGCCGTCGTATGCCGCCAGCTCGCCGCGCTTAAGCCACTTAGCTTCCGCATCATATGCTTCTTTATCCAAGAACTGCATCGTAAAGGCTAAATTTCCGCCTTTATTTTCCACACTCACATACCATGCGCTATGCATACGCTTTTTTACAACGGTACGCCGCCACTTGATATAATCCTTCCATTCCTCCAGCCGTTCTTTGGTGTATTCGTTGAGTGAGGCGGCGGTTTCCGCTAAACTATAAAGAAAGTTTCCGCCTGCTCCTCTGATTCTGGATTCGTCGTCATAACGGGTAATCTGGCACTCCACCTCATAGGAAAGCAACTCCTCGTCGTATTGCTCGGTCACACCGTCTACGACAAAATAATTACCGCTTACATAACCCTTGAAAAGTAGGGATTTATTGTCGGGAAGAATGTTCGACAAATAATCATGTGGGATTCTCTTAGGTCTTATCGCTAATTTAAGGCTATTGCTGCCATCAAGGGTATAGTTTCTGACAAATGTATCTTGGACTATGCCATCTCTAAACACGCCTTTGATAATCTCATCAAAGAAATCTACGGCAACAGCATCCTCCATGCCAAATCCCGGATAGTTTGCGAGCAACTTCTCCTTATTGTTCTGAAGCCCATTGAGACGATTACTTGGCACTTTGTTATTCGCCTTTATGCATAAGGGCTTGGAGTCGTTTTGATATTGAGCGATTACATTGTTCTCCGCAATATCCTCTGCCACAGTATGTCCCCCTTCTTCATTGCTGAGCGAGCTGATGTTTCGATATCTATTTTCACGCTTTTGCCTTGACATCGTTCGAGATGCATTTGTTTTCTGTGTACTTCGTCCATTTTTCCAGAGGGTTTAAGAACCTCTGATAAAATGAAGTCGCCTAGATTTGCACAGATGCGCTGTATCGATCAAGAAGACAAACCGCAGGCGTAGCGGCGCTACGTCGAGGATTTGTCAACGACGAGAGGACAGTGCATCTGTGTGAAGATGGGCATCTGAATTTATCAGCGCTTCCTTAAGCGCGCTTCCGTAATCCTAGCCATCACAAGGGCACCGATCAGCTCTTCTTTCGTCATGGATTGGAGGTCTTCCAGTCCCGCGGGCATAGGCTTGGATTTCATCTTGGCAAGACCGCAGTTGCTCTGCGTTCCTCTTTTCGGCAGGAGTCGGTTGACATTTCGGTACTGACGCATATAATTCCGCGCCGTTTCATCGCTGATCTCATATTCTTCTGCCGCTTCATATCTTGTGAGTCCGCCATCGTAAATCCGACGGCCTATGTCCAACCTTTGCTCTTTCGTGTACTTCATGCGGCAACCTCCTGTCGCATCAGAGATACGAATTGTCCACCGTTTGCGCTCCTGTGTACAGAATACTACAAACAGCGTCTGATTCATGCCCCCTCTGTGTCCAGTTTTAGTTTACCACTTCAGTATGCTGACGAGACAAATACAAAACAAGGAATGTCTCTTATGGATACCATTGTAACAGAAATCTTAAAAATAATAAAGAGTGTGTTAAGGGTCTTATGTAACTCCCCACGCCTTCGCTGATTTGCATAAAATCTCATGCCATAAGTACAGCGTGATTGGCTGACGTTGACTAGTATTGGGTCGCTGAACTTCGCAGTCATTTTTTCGAATGGGCAATAACAG
>ERZ772960.1838-NODE-1838-length-16240-cov-3.283411_pt1 | contig 16240 bp, 15 predicted proteins | sample MGYA00580678_ERZ772960 | MGnify/ENA primary metagenome ERZ772960 (study PRJEB29015, sample SAMEA2737930) | human oral metagenome | biome: human oral; feature: human-associated habitat; material: dental | place: China | collected 2059 ... | reverse complement strand
CCTACAAACGTCTTGAGGGAGTTATCGACCACTTCATGCCACGCAGCCGTCGCAACAATACCTACTGCAAAAGGCTTACAGCCATTACCGAGGCTGCCATCAATAGAGCTTCCACTATCAGCGACCTCCGGGCAGCATTCAGTAACAACCGCTACCACAAGGTAAACCTCGAAGCTTACGCACGCCACCGCACGGTTGAGTTTCGCCAGCACGGAGGTTCAACGAACTTCACAAAAATGTCTGCCTGGATACATTTTCTCGCAAAAATGATTACCTTTGCAAAACAAGGAAAGGTGCAGGCAGGCACAACCCTTCAAAACATACCTTTCCTCACCGAAAGCGAAAAACTTTACCTAAAGATAAGAACAAAAAAATTAGCAGTATGAGAAGAATAAAAATAGAAACAAGAGATGGTCAGCATAGGCCGACCATCTCTCCAAAAGAACTCTTCGGCTCTATTATGACCGAAGCAAAGCTACAAAGCAAGCTCCCTCATAATTTAGTCCCCGAACATCACCGAGTAGATGCACCAAAATTCAAAACCTACCGCATTAAAGGAGACAATCACAGAATTGTAGCATACAGCCCCGAGGAGTTTCTCCATCAGCTCCATGCAGGCAGCCGTTTCGACAGCGAGGGTACGGATGCGGAATATATGCAACGCTTCGCACTGCGCCTTCAGGAACTCGAAGGCTATCTTGTCAGTACCGACAGCCCTGCTGCATTCCTTGCCGATCTTATTTCCCACGGTTTCGTATCCATAGAATAACCTCTCCAGCTCGTTCTTTGTTGCCGTAGCAGTATTCCCACTGCTACGGCTTTTTTATGCCAAATTTGGTATGGACGCTGACGAGTTATTACGATATAAGCAACTATCAGGGCTTGCAGCGATGTTTAACGATAGAGAATACACAGAATGCAAAGAGTTATGACTAAGTACGTAATGCAAAAGAGCAGCACTCGCCCTAATGGGTGGGTGCTGACCGATACAAAAAACAAGGTCGTTATCACCTTTGAAGACGGCTTGTTTAATGAGAGTCAGAAAGTGACTCTCTTAGAAGATAGCTCTGCCTCCGCAGAAGAACTCGCTCACATTGTGGGTGCTATGGGAGAGTGGGCAGCTCGTCATCACGGTAGCAAGTGCTTCAATAAGACCTACGGATATGAAGTTAGTGAAGACGAAACGAAGTGTTATATATATCGTCGAAAAGGACCACGGTGGCGACTGGAAATTCAAGAGTCCAAGGTAACGCCTGGAAGTCTTGCAGACTCGTTGCGTAAGGCAGCTGAATTTTTAATTAAAGGTAATAGACATGAGCGATAATAGAGGTGGCGCACGTCCTAACTCTGGGCGTAAGTACTTAGGGAAAGTACCGCTCAGCTCACGTGTGAGCGAACAGGCAAAAGAAAGATTAACGCAATTAGCTATTAAGACAGGAGTGTCAATCTCTGAGATGCTCGAGACCGTGATAAATAGTTATCATGTTCGTTAATCAAAAAAATAATATATATATAGCAAAAAAGTTACCTATTTGTTTGGCGATTTGTAACTTTTTTGTTACCTTTGCATCGTCATTAAGACAAAGAGTTCTTTTATATAATGAAACTGAGTGAATTAGAACGAAGACTGAGAGATGCTGGATGCATCCTGTCTCGACATGGTAAGAAGCACGACAAATGGATGAATCCTACGACAGGGAAGTCCGAGTACGTGCCACGACATGCAAGCGAGGTCGCCACTGGCACAGCGCAGAAGATCCTGAAAAAGTTAGTTGGGGCTTGACCCCAACAACTTTAAACATCTTCCTAATTCCTCTTTATTCATTTAATTTAAGGACTCTTTTTTGTTGAATCAGTAATTTAAAAGACATATCAATGCAAAAGGTTACTATTATTGTAGAGCAGGCTTCTGATGGAAACTATTGGTGTAGAACCGTCGAGGATGTCGGTGGTGCAGGACTCAATTCTTGTGGCGCTACCGTAGAACAAGCTAAGCAGGATTTGATGGACTGCTATCAGGAGGTCAAAGAAGACTTGGAGGAACAAGGCAAAAGCATTCCTGCTGTAGAGTTTGTTTATAAATACGATTTACAGTCGTTTTTCAACTATTTCAATTTTCTCAATGTTTCCGAAATAGCCAAAAGAGCAGGTATCAATCCGTCCTTGATGCGACAGTATAATAGAGGTATCAAGAATGCCGGGGAGAAAACCTATGAACGTCTGGCTGCGTGTATGGCCGGAATAAAGGCGGAATTACAAGCGGCGTCTTTCTAAGATTCGCTGTTTTTCATTATATTAAAGACTCTCGGAGCCTCTGGTGCGTGAAGCTTCGGGGGCTTTTTGTTACGCCGCGTATATTTTATTACGTTAGTTAAGATAAATTTAGTACCTTTGCAACAATCTAAACATGTAAAAATATGGATTTTAAAGATTCTATTAAACAGCTCGCTGACAAAGTAGCCCAGTTGAAAGAAGGCATCCTTACGGAGGAAGCTACAAAGAATGCGTTTATCATGCCGTTTATCAATGCGCTTGGCTATGATGTGTTTAATCCCTTGGAGGTGATTCCGGAAATGGATTGCGACTTAGTAAAAAAGAAAGGAGAAAAGATCGACTATGCTATTATGCGCGATGGAGCTCCGATCATCCTGATTGAGTGCAAGCACTGGCAACAAGACCTTTCTCTACATGACACGCAACTCAAAAAATATTTTGTAGCTTCCAAGGCTAAGTTTGGTCTACTCACCAATGGCATTCGATATCTCTTCTATACCGACCTCGAAGATCGGAATATTATGGACGAAAAGCCGTTCTTGGAATTGGATATCACTGACATCAAGGAGTACCAACTCGAAGAATTGAAGAAGTTTCATAAGTCATACTTCGATATCGAAAACATCCTCAATTCTGCCAGCGAACTAAAATATTCTAATGAATTAAAGAAAATCTTTGCAGAAGAAATCGTTAATCCTACGCCTGAGATTGTAAAGTACTTTACGAAGAAAGTCTATGATGGTATCATTACGGCTAAAGTACAAGAACAGTTCTCCGAACTTGTCAAGCGGTCTATCAGTAGCTATATCAATGAGCTGATTTCTAAACGGCTGAAAACGGCACTCAGTTCAGAGGAACAACGAGAAGCATCAGAAACATCCGCAAGTCAAGAACAGTCAGATGCTGTGCCTGTCAACGATGATGGCGTTGTCACGACACAGGAAGAACTTGACGGTTTTAATATTGTCAGGGCCATAGTGCGTAAATCGGTTGATGTTTCAAGAGTTATCTATCGAGATGCCATAACCTATTTTGCAATTTTGCTTGACGACAACAATCGTAAGCCTATTTGCCGACTATACTTTAATGCAAAAAGCAAAAAATATATATCAACTTTTGATGCAAATAAGGTCGAAACAAAACACGAAATTACAGACCTTAACGACATCTTTAATTTTGAAAAAGAATTGTGTGATGTGATTAAAGCGTATGATGAGAAATAGAGAAATAAATTGTAAATGAAAATTTATCCCCGAAATCCTTGCAGGTTTCGGGGATTTTTCTTATCTTTGCCAATGCTAAGACAATAGTTGTAGTCAACTCCGCAGAGCATCGGTTATTGCTCAGCATAGTTTGCTTGGGCTTTTTTCATGCCCACAACTCAATATTGGCGGTTGCCATCTCGTACAATTCGTATAGCTCTTCGGAGTGATGCACTATTGTTTTAGCAGCGGGATGTGCAGCCGCTTCTCTGTATCGCTGTCCCGGCAGTTCCGGGGATGCTAAAACAATAGTGCAATATGCAACAAGTAATCGAATTCGAGAGCTCTGCGAAACAGCAGCCTATCGACGTACGTGCTACGATACAGCTCAAAATCAAGTCTCTTAATCATTGGCTCGACGCTAAGAGCGAGTTCTACAGTCGTATCTGCGAGTTCCCAGTAACCCGTCTTTTGGCAATCCGCGTCAACCTCGTATTTTTGTGCATGGCCGTCGCAGCCGTCGCCGTCGAGCAGCAGCCCCTCGCCTCTGTCGCCGCCACCCTCAGTGCCGCCTGGTTGGTCTACCGCGTCAATAAAACAGATAAAGAACAGAAAGGAGGTCGGGTATGATTTACATAGACTATTATTTCAAGTCCAGCGCAACACCCAAGTATCTTGACCCTGCCGCTGAAATGATAGAAGCTGTTTATAAACACATATTCGTTGATGAAGAAAGTTACAAGGCCTTTGTTTCTCTGCTGACAAAAAAACTGAAAGCTATACCCAAGGCCTCCGGGAAAGCTCATGTCGATTCCGGACCGGGCTGGCTGCATGTTGTGTTGAGTCGACAGGTTCCCGAACCGGTTTTACGCATTAGCTGCAAACCTGTATGTGGTTTCCTCCAATTCTTTACAAATTCAAAAACATTAGAAAGAATTAAAAACATTACATTTAAGGATAATGAGAAAGGAGGTGCGCTATGAAACGCCCCCTCAATCAGACACTCAGCTTTGTCAGCCAAGACACCATCGCCGCACTCAACGAGATGGTAGGCGATGGTAAGTTCCTCATGCACCTCGACATGCTCGAGCAGCTCGAGGCTACAATCCTGTCCGACGATACAGGTTGCTTTGCCGACCAAACAGGAGAACCCCGCTCGGGCGTCTTCCAAACCCTGCGCACGCTTCGTGTTCTCAAAGACGATTTACGCACACTCAATGCCCTCTGTCCGGAAAGTCCAACAGAGATAAGTGCCGAAAATGTTTAATCTGTTAATGCATACAATAATGAAACGCAACAATAATCAGCCTTCCCTCCCCTCGGAGGGAGTGGAGGTTTCTGTCTACATCGCCGCCCTTCAGGCCACCTACCGCCCTGCAGCGACCCCCGCCGAAGCTACCCACTTCTTCTCCACGGCCGAGGTCGTTGATGCCATCAAAGAAATCGACCCCTCAGCCAAGGTTAGTTCCACTCAAATCTTCGTCGCCCTCCGCGATGCAGGTTTCGACTTCTGCAACCGGCCTGGCTCCCATGGACTGGCGTTTAAATGGATGTTCCGTGAGCGATAATATAAGGATATCTATAATAAAGGTGGTGTATCATGAGATACACCGTCCTTTATTCTACCATTTCAAATAACTATCTTTGTTTCATGATTACAGAAAGTCTCATCCGAAAAAAGTTCGTCCACCAGACCATGACCGAAGCCGTCAACCGTCTTTACGCTGCATGGCAACCGGCTGTGTCCGTTTTCCAAGTTCGTTCAGGCCAACTCATGCGCTTTGTCCTTGGTGGTGCAGCCACACGTCATGTCTCCGACGGCTCCTACGAGCTTCGCCTTTTCATCCCACTCCACCTCCGCTTCCTCGACATTCAGTACCGCCGACCCCGAGGCACAAAAGCCAAAGGCAAGGCCAATCTCTACAACAAACTCGTTTGGCCCATCCTCTATAAGCACGTCTTCCCCGAACTTCGCTACGGCTTCACCGACGAGGTGCGTAGCCAACTCCGCAATTGTCTTTCAAAAGCCATCTCATCTCAATAGAACTTTTCTACACATAATTAGGGAATCTTCTCTTGTTTTTATCATTCAAATAGCTTATCTTTGCGTCATCAAAACAAAAGGACTATGGTGTACATACTGATCGAACTTATCATTACACTCTTCCTCATGCCTTTCGTTATTAATTGGGAGGATTGGGGGTGGCGTGCTTGTATCATCTATGTGGGCTGTTGTATAATGTTCACCCCCATTGTAGGCATACCTGTTTATAAGTTCGCATTCAGATAAGGCTTCGTAACTGTCCTTTCCACCATCACGGCCTGTTGTTATCTTTGCTCTGAAAAATAACAACAGACCGTTTTTTATGGCAAAACATCTATCCGAAGACGAAGTCACCCTCACCGTCAATGCTCGGGCCGAAAAGGCACAGCAGAATATCCGCACGTTCTCAAAAGAAATCGATCGTCTGGGAGAGCGAAACAAATCGCTGCAACGACAGATGGAGTCGCTCGAACTTGCCGGAAAGAAAGACACTGATTTGTGGCGACAGCGACGCGCCGAGTACGGCAAGAACGCTGCGCAGGTTCGAAACCTCAAGCAGCAGATTGCCGCCGAAACCAAAGCACTCGATCTGAACGCACTCACCATGTCACAGCTCCGTCGGCAGGCACGTGACCTTCAGCGACAACTCGACAATACCTCAAAATCCATTAACCCTGAAGAATGGAACAAGCTCAGCACGCGGCTATCTGATGTCAAAAATCGCATACATAGCCTCACGGAGGCTTCTAAAGGATTAGTCGAGAAATATAGCAGTCCACAAACTATCTCCTTCTTCCGAGGAGAATTGTTCATGCGATTCGCCGAACTCGCAGGAAAGGCGACAGCGAAGGTAAAAGACTTCGTAAATGAGTCCATCGATATGGCCGAGTCGGCCGATGGTGTCACCCACGCTTTCCGCAACCTCGATCGTCCCGAACTGCTCAACAATCTCCGCCGCGCCACTAAAGGTACTGTTGCTGATATCCAACTCATGAAAGCCGCCGTCAAGGCTCGCGACTTCAATATCCCGCTCGAAGACCTCGGTAAATACCTCTCCTTCGCCCAGCTCAAGGCACAACAGACAGGCCAGTCGCTCGATTACATGGTTGACTCCATCGTGACCGGTCTCGGCCGTAAATCGCCCATGATTCTTGATAACCTCGGACTCTCCGCGGCCGAAATCTCAGAAAAAACGAAAGAGACGGGCGACTTCATGAAAGGTGTGGCCTCCATCGTCGAGAACAATCTTGCTGCTGCCGGAAAGACCTATATATCAGCGGCCGATCGTGCAGCACAAAAAGCCACAACCCTTACCAATAAACAACGCGAATTGGGCGAAGCGCTGCTCCCCATTAGGGAACAAGCAGCTGGTGTCTTCGGCTCAATGAAGATAAGCATCATGGAGTGTGTGGTTTGGCTCTCCACACATCGCAAGGCTTCTCTGGCCCTAAGCCTGGCAATCATAGCCCTTGCAACGAGCATGACGGTACTCAATGCATCCTTTAAAGCGTGGATAAAACAAACCACAGCAGCCCAAATAGTTATGGCTGCATGGAAATCAACAGCCAACACGGTTAAGGGTATTTATCTGCTGATGGCTGCTGCAATCAACACCCTACGTGGCCGAACAGCACTTGCCACAGCACAAATGCGTTTGTTTAACATAGCCTGCAAGGCCAATATCTATTTATTGGCAGCAACAGCTATCATTGCCCTTGGCGTGGCATTTTTCGCCTATATGAACAAGGTCAATCGTGCACGTGTAGCGTTGGTTGATTTCAATTTGGTGCATGCACGTGTGGCAGCTGACATCAAACGGCAAAGCAAGGATATCGAGAAGCAGGTCAATGACTCGACGGCATCTGAAATCACGAAAGTGAAAACACTCAAACAAACCATCCACGACACTTCGAAAACCTATAACCAGCGTAAAAAAGCCATTCAGGATATGCAATCAATTGTGCCTGGTTATCATGCCGCCATCACGAAAGAAGGACAGCTGTTCAACGAAAATACGAAAGCCATTGATACCTACATCAAGAACCTGCGGCGTGCAGCACGTGCCGAAGCTGCTTACGAACAGATGAAAGCCAATGAAAAAAGAATATTAGATGCACAGTCGACGATTGACGATGCAACGCAAAAAGGACGCAATGTGTCAGCAGCAGCCGCACGACGAGGAGTAAATATGGGGGCTGGAGAGCGTGTGGAGGTCCATTCCGAAATCGCAGACTATGGATCCGCACAAGCCGTGAAAACTACCTATAATGTGGTTGACAAAACAGGGAAAATCATTCGCGCGCTTGATGAGACCACGGGAAAACTCGTTGCCAAAGACCAAGAAATGCAAGAGATGTTTACTTCGCGCACAAAGGCAGCGCAAGACAGCGTCAACCAATACGAAGCCCAAAACAACCGCTTGCAAAAGATTATTGAGCAAAATGGTGGCATCAACCAAAAACTAACAGGGAAAGTAGTGTCAGATAGTGGTAAAGACAAAAAAGGTAGTAAAACTACTGGTGACACCATCGAGAAAAATAGCTTTTCAATGGCCCGCACACAAGACCTCGATGCAGCCAAACAGTCCTATGATGATGATTTGCGTGCCTTACAGCAGGCTTTAACAGAAAAGCGAATCACACAAGAGCAATACAACGCCTATGTCGTGGCTCTCAATATACAGCATCAAAATAACTTGCTCAACATCGAGAAAAATTATGCACAACGTGCCCAAACCATCGTGATGAAAGATAGCCAAAAGCGCAAACAACTGCAACTGCAGCAGCAAAAGGCTGTGACTACCCAACAACAAGCAGCCAACAACGCCTACTTGGAAGCCGAGAAACAATATTACGAAGCGCTCAGCCAGCTCGAAAACATGGCACCAACAAAGCCACAAACCTTGCAAGAGGAATGCCAAGCGAAGATTACAATTCTCGAAGGTTATTATAAAGCCTCGTTGCAGTTGGCCAAAGATGACAGCGAAAAGCAGAAACAGTTGGATAAGGCCTATGAAGAAGCCAAGACCGCCATCAAGGCAGACTATGCCGAAAAGGCTGATGCACAGCATGGCCAGGCTCGCCAACAATATGGTCTTACCACTTTCGAAGAGCAATATCAGGCACAAGCTAAGAAACGCAAAGAAGATTACGATAAAGGAATCCTCAATAAGCAAGAGTATGAACAGGCCATGGCCAATCTTGACCAGCAGGCTGAAGAACATCGCTTGCAGATACGCCAGCAATATGGACTTGCTTCGCAACAGGAACTCTATAATGCCGAATTGGAACAGCTCAAGCAACATTTGCAAAGCAAAGAACTCTCAGAACAAGAATATGAAGAGGCCGTTAAAAACCTCAAAATAGCCAAGATGAAAGAGGCTTTCGACTATTATAGCAACCTCACCATGGGCGCAATGCAAGCCTTGCAGACGGCCGAAGAAGCCAATGTTGATGCAAAATATGATGCTGAGATTGAAGCTGCACGCAATGCGGGAAAAGATACCACCGAGATTGAAAAGAAGAAAGCCAACGAAAAGTTGAAAATACAAAAGAAATATGCCGACGTTAATTTTGCCATCCAGGCTGCACAGATCATTGCATCAACGGCAACAGCCATTGCTAAAACATTTTCAGAACTGGGGTTCCCTGCGGGTATACCAGCTGCGGCACTGATGGGCATAACTGGTGCAGCCCAATTGGCTGCCGCATTAGCCGAGCGCAACAAGGTAAAAAAAATGTCACTGAGTGGAGCTGACGGAAACGCTTCGCCCTCGGGCGCACGTGTGGCCACAGGCTTAGAAGAAGGCGGTAGTATTGATATTGAACGCCGGCAAGACGGTCGCCATTTCCATGCCGCCTACAAACCCAACCAACGAGGTTATGTCGACAAACCCACGGTGATTGTGGGTGAGGGAAGTTTTGGGCACAGCCGCGAATGGGTAGCCTCAAACGCCGCTATAGAAAACCCTACCGTGGCTCCTCTAATCGACATTATCGACCGCGCTCAACGTGTCGGGACCATCCGTACGCTCGACATCAATAAAGTCCTCTTACAACAGACCGTCGGACGAGCGTCAGGAGGCTTCGTTGCTCAACCCGACGAATCTCAGGTTTCAAGGGTCGCATCCATCTCCGATACACGAAAAGATGCGCTCATTGAACGGCTCACCTCCGTTCTTGACCGCCTTTCCTCAGATGGTATCCATGCTTCCGTAGCCCTCGACGAGATTGATCGCAAGCAGCAGTTGCTCAACAAAGCCCGCCTATTTGGCAGTAAATAATTCTCTTTACATGTTTACTTTTTTATCCTTCCACTTTTATGAAGATTACCAATCTCGAGCATGGCGAAGACTATAACCTTCGCCCCGACACACAGATACAGGTCGAACGGACAAATCCGTTTTTCAATGACTACGGCGAACAAACAACGCCACTTGAGCTTCCCGCTTCCGAGCGCAACCGTCGACTACTTGCTTTTCCCGACTCCTTTGGGCGCAGGGTTAAGATGTCGCCTGTTGATGTTGCTATTAGCGATGGCGAGTATTTCGCTCAATGCAGACAGATGGTACTCTCGGCGCAATACAAGGGCAGCATCTCCACCGCGTTCTACATCAACGATGGTTCTTTCTATTCAAGGATCCAAAAAGTTAAACTAAAAGATATTTTCAAAGGTGAATTCATTCCAGGTATCGACTCCGTCGAAAAGGGTATTGACTTCTGTCGCGGCCTACGCGATAACAATAATCCGCAATACGGAATCTTTCCTGTCCTTCTCACCGACGATTCGGGAATAAGTTCGGGCTTCAATTTCAAAATACTCAATGCTTTTGGGAAAGATAAACTGATGAAGGCTAAAAAGGTGTGGTTCCTAAACGAATACCACATCATCGAATCACTTTCAGCCTTTCATCCCGACTGTGTAGGCGATGGTTGCGATTTCTACAATGCCGTGCAGCGCACCGAATATGTCGGCGAAGTACCCATCACACTGGCACCGGGCTATTATATCTCACCGTTTATCCGTACAAACTATCTCTTGAAACGTATCTTCGCACACTTCGGCTACGAGCTGCAAGACAACTTCTTTACCCGTACTGAGCCATTCTCGAAGATGGTGGTCATCAACAACGTCATCGATGTCTTGGTCAACGGAAAGATAAAAGTTGCCGACCTCGTTCCTGATGTCTCCTGTGCCGACTTCATTGCTATGTTCCGGAAGAAGTTCTGCTGCGAGTTCACTTCGGATGAGGGACATCGCACGGCCGATATCATCTTCCTGCGCGATGCGCTTGCCGCCCCGCCAGCCGAGGACCTCTCACACTGTGTCACCGAAGAACCTGCTATCGCCTATAAGGCGGAAAAAGACTACCGACGCATCGTGCTCAGCTCGGCCAATAAGGTCGACTCTGAGATTTCCGATTCCTACGATGATCTCAAGGCCATGGTTGCCGCCAACCCAGGAGCAACCTTCAACCCCGTTGATGGAGCTTTTTATAAGCAGGGCTTCTCGGGTGACTACGAGGTCATCACCAAGATTGGTGAGGCATCGCAACCTTACAACACAGGCGACCCACTCGAAGCTAAGGAGGTAAAAATACCCGACCTCATGCCCGAATTCCGCCGACTCCGTCATAAGGGCACATTCGAGGGAACAGAGGTCACGACCGACTTCGACCCCTACCTCTATATAGGCACTTATATCGCACTCAATTCCAAGATGGTGGTCGCAGGAGAAGATAAGGAAGAAACTACGGAATCCGCAACAAAACAGAAGCCCATACTGGCCTTCAGCTACCAATCTGCTGGCCGTCCCGAGGGTACCATCTCGGCCTACGATGTCCATGATGAGGTTCATCCGCGCATCTTCGACTATGCACTCTATCATCATGGTCCTGAAGGTATCTTCGAACGGTTCTACCGAGACTACGACCTGCTGCTGCGTAACTCCCTACACGAGACCAAGGTAAAACTACTACTCTCACAGTCGCAGAAACAGAACCTTTCGTCTTATGCTAAGGTGGTCATTCGGGGCGTGGCATTCTTTTTCAACAAGCTTAAGTTTACCTTAGGCGGAAAAAATGCACCTGTAGAATCGGAACTGTACACCACGGCCCTCATGGAGCCTATCGTCACAGCTTTGCACATCAACGAGCAACTCCCGGCTATGAATGCCACCTATAAATGGGTAGGTCGGGAGCAGCAGACAGAGGTTAGCAAAAGCGACTATGACAATGCTGGACTTGACAGAGACCGCACCTTCACGACCATCTATCCACCCCTGCCCTCAACCATGTATGCTGGCAAGCCCTATGGCATGCAGTCTTCCTTCACCTCCCAGCAGGTACGCCACTCCACCTTCTTCCGTCATTCTAAATACAAATACACACGCACGGATGTTTGGCTGGAATGTGTTCCAAAATAAAGGTTTTGCATGCACCTTATCAGCCAGGCTGCTTATCAACCTCACCTACTGCTCGCCATGTCCTTTTCCCTTTATTGTTTTTCTTGTAAATTTGCCATAAAATAAATATTGTGCATAATATATAATGCATTATGAATTAAAATGGATATACTCTTAAAACCCGATTCTCTTTGTCTCTCAGGTGCGATGAACCATTTTGTCATAGCTGCCACAGGTGAGATTTCTTTCATCCTCAAATACGATGACACTGACACCGTCATCGTCCGACACACCTACACGCCCAACAATCAAAAACGTATTGAGGTCGACTTAGAACATGTCGTCACACCATTGCTTTCTTTCCACCTGAAGGATGTTTCCGATGCCTATAAGCAACCCGACATAGCCCGTAAGTTCACGGCCGTAATCTCTGAGGTTGGAACAACTGATACAGAATCGTGGTCGTTCACTGTGCTGCGGGCTGGCATAGACCGCTTTGCCGATGCAGCGGGCAACTGGCTCAAAGCAAATTTTCTCACGTGGCAGCCGACCATGAAGCCCGTCACCTACTATACGCCAGAATTTCTCACCTATTACGCTGTCGTAGACGCTGTCGTACGCTGCCGTGCCTATGTCGATAAAGGTGGTGAATACACACCCTACGACCTTACGATAGCTAACCTCTCTAACGGTTCTGCATGGACTATCCCTGTACAATATGCCATCATTGCTGGTAAGCTCAACAAACTACCCTCTTACTACGACGTGTGGGTAGAAACCAAGACTGGAACTCGTCTTTCTTATGTCCAGCGCTACTATGCCTCGGATGTCCGCAGCGAACAAGAACAGTGGGTACTCTTCGAGAACTCGCTTGGAGGAATCGATACTTTCCGAGCATACGGCAGTTCTGAAAACATGGCCAAGCACACACACAACATCGCTGAAATTGAGAATAACAGCTCGGAATACCGTGTCGATACAACACGAGAGTTCAAGAAGAACACGGGGCATCTCTCCGATACTGAACGCCGATGGCTCCTGGACTTTTTTCCCTCACTGGGTAAATATCTCTATAATGAAACATACATCCGCCGCATCGTCGTTACTGAAAGTGATGTCAATTGGCAGACACGGGAGTTACCTTCGTCCTACACCTTCACGTACAAATTTACTGACTCCCGGCCCTATCTCAATCTCCCTCGGACAGAGATGCCGGCCGATTCCCTTCATATCAAAATCCCCGATGTAGGGTCTTTTACTGTCGCCCCACGCTTGGTTGAGCTGGATAGGCTACCACTGAGTGGTGGGGCACTTTTCCCTGTTCAGAGTCCCTACTCCGAGAAATGGAGCGTCACCACGGCCGCAGCCATCCTCGATTGGATTGCACACGAGGTAACGGCAGCCTACAAAGGAGACGGTTCCTTTGGGCATACACACGACAACATGTCGCTGCTCAATTCACTGACACTCTTCGGCAAATACCTCTTGGTCAACGCACAGAAAATATCTGCAGGAGAGGCTGATCTTGCTACGATAGCAAAGAACCTCGACCCGAAGAGCAGTGATTGGAGCAAAATCCTGAGAAAAGACCACGACGATGCTACCGAGCATAACCTTGGTGTGGGTGGAGACTTGACCGTGGGAGGTAACCTCGGTAGCAACAACTTCGTGCATGGCATGGATGGTGCTGGCTGGCGCATGTGGTTGGAAAATGAGCTGTCAAATCTTGAACTCGATAATCTCTCCGTGCGCGGGACGATGCGTATCTTCGAATTGCTCATCGACCGTGTCCGCAGTATCTCAGGTCAACTAATTGTTTCTGCGGCCAACGGAAAGGTGAGTTCTGTCACAACAATCAAAGATGAAGTACAGCTCTCCTTCGAGATGGGATGCACATTCGAACCAGGCGACTTCATTCGTTGTCAGAATTTCAATGGGAACAACCCTAAACATTATTGGGTACAAGTCAAAGAAGTACGACAGGCGGATGATGGTCGACAATTCGCCGTCATCGCCAAGGATGATGAGGGTTGGTTCAGTGGCAATGCCGCAGCCGGTGACGAATGCGTGTTATTTGGTTCCGACAAGCCAGGGAGACAGGGGCTTATTCTCATATCCGCCACTGACGATAGTCAGCCACGCATCGATATTCTCAATGGAGTACGGGAACGTAATCTGAAGAACAAACTGCGTACTCGCCTTGGCTGCCTTGATGGTATCCGCGATGAGTATTTTCCGAGAGACAATCAGCCCCATGGCTATGGACTCTATTCAGATAACGCCTATCTGAAAGGTGATTTTATCCTCCGCACGGGGGTCAACATCAATACTTGGATATCTATTGTTGAAGGTAAGGTGCGTAGCGAGATCGATTCCATGAGGTCTGATTTCATTGTCGGCAAGGGCTTCCTCTCAAACGCCCTCTTTCTCGATGGGCTGAAAAAGTGGCAAACAGAGAACGACACAACACTCTTCATGCTGGGCGGAAAATGGATATGGGCCAACAAGAATGCCCTATCCTGGAAAGGTGACTCAGCTGTAGTCGGTACTGACCGTGGGCGGACAGTGCTGAAAATACATGATAAATATATCGTTCAGAAAAATGAAGACTTTACAGTCCACCCAAAGATTGAAAAAGACAAAGCAGGAAAGATCGTACCACAACCCATATTCCTAACGTTCTATTATCGTGTCACCAAACCTGGGACACTCACGGTTGGTTTTGTCAATACTGATATCTCTGCTACACAGGATAACTACGAGGAACTTAAAGTTAGCGAACAGCTCCTCCCGACGGAAAACTATGTGCAGTACAAAGCTGTCGGGCAGTGGAACGGAACAGGTGATTTCCGCCTTGCTTTCACGGGAGAGATGTATGTCTATATGCTCATCCTCACCCAGCGCGAGGTCGATGACTTGCAATATAAGTATCGAACGCTTTTTCAGCAAACCGACCGCCTCGTACAGCTCACAGCCGGAATTTACGGAAAAGATCCCGATGCTATCAAGGTGCTACGCGAGAGTGGCTTGATGATTGCACCTGAAGGATCGGGTATATTCGTCAGGAATGCCGACGGTAAAACTGGTTTTATTGGTGTCGGCGTACAAGAATATGATACGGAAGGCAATACGAAGACCGTCATCAAGCTAACAGCAGATCATATCAAGCTCGAAGGATTGGTCACAGCGAACGAAAATTTTAAAATCCTTCAGGATGGAAGCATTGAGGCACGTAATGGGAAATTCTATGGGGAGATAACGGCTGAAACGGGTAAAATCGGTGGATTTCGTATTTGGCATGGCAACCTCTTTTGGAAAGCTTATGACTATTTTGGGAACGACAGCCGAAGTCTGAGAATAGGGGCAACCGACAATGATAGAGACGGACTTATCGACCTGAAGTATAGTATGTCCACATCCGGTCATTTCGGTATCAAGTGTGTAGGATTTGCCCTTGGTGGCGCTGCCATTTATGCGAGTACGTACGATGAGGGAAGTCAGTCTTTTCCCAGCTACAATAACGCCTATGCAGGCTATTTTGATGGAGGACTCTACTCGAAGAAACTCTATGTGAATGAGACCTTCGTAGTCGGTCAGGTTGACGAGAATGGGGTAAAGGGATGGAATGGTATTGACTTCGATTTCAACCAAGATCTGGATGATATTCGGTTACAGGTACGGAAAGGCATCATTGTCGGTATCAGACGTGAATAAGGTCAAATTTGGATATACGAATGAATAAAATATGGTAAAATTAAATTTTGAAGCGTTCAGGATACCTACAGGTATCCGGCGCACTGACTACGTGGTAACAGACGCACGCGAAGGTGTTGCCGATATGATTTACCTAAACGCAGGTGGCATCAAGGCGCATCGACTCGCTTTCAAGATTTTCGAGAGCAAGGGAGAAACAGACTACGATGAGATCGAGGTGCGTATAATCCGTGAAAATATAGAACGTATGGGGCTCGGAAATGTAATCGATGCACTCAGCGCGCAGTTGAATAACCAAATAGAGGAGACAAAAAAATGACAGATCCCGAAAAACAAGAACTTAAGAACGACATCAAGAAAGATGTCCTGAGTGAACTCAAGGCCGGTTCGACTTCTGTACAGGAACTGGAGGAAGTGCAGACGCTCGACAATATTGAATCCTTACCCGCTGCCCGTGGTAATGATATGGTGAAAGTGCCCATAAAACTATTGGAAAAGCCTGCCACCGATGCAGCAAAAAATGTTGAAGGCGCACATAAGTTCATTGACTTCTTACTTCGTCCAGAAAATGCTAAAGTTGTGGTAGAACGCATGGGCTTTTCTA
>ERZ772960.1835-NODE-1835-length-16260-cov-9.109719_pt1 | contig 16260 bp, 10 predicted proteins | sample MGYA00580678_ERZ772960 | MGnify/ENA primary metagenome ERZ772960 (study PRJEB29015, sample SAMEA2737930) | human oral metagenome | biome: human oral; feature: human-associated habitat; material: dental | place: China | collected 2059 ... | reverse complement strand
TGCGGAAGAACAAACGCAGATTATTAAAGAGAAGTTCTTAAACCCGATGAAAGAAAGTATTTACAGCAGTCTTCAAATACCTCCGGATACGCCGCTTGAACAAGCGCTGGCGCAGATGAAAGAGCAACAAACTGCATTCATCAACGCTCGTATTGAAAATGCAAAGAAACCGCGTACATATACGTACCGTGTTGATAATTACAATAACCGTCTTTATACGGAAGCGCCGTATGTTACCGGTACGCCGTGGTATCAGCAACACGGGCAGTACAGCTATTACGATTGGGCTAGTCCGGATATACAATACATATCGCTATCTTCCAGAGCAAAAGGTAACGGTAAGTATGATGTTTCCATATCGGTGCAGAAAAACGGCAGTCCGCAAGGTTGGTTTAGTGCATCCGACTATGACGGTAGCGGTGCCATCACAGCAAAAACTCATGACGGTAGTAAGCAAATAATCCTAACGGTTACCGATAACGGTTCCGGTAAAGTGGAAGTTACAAGTACCGGTGAAATACCTTTTACCGCCAAAGAACTTACATTTAGAGGGGGCGAGATTTCCAACCATCCTCTTAGGAACTAAATTATTCGCAGGATGTCTCAAAAGTAAATTAACTTTTGAGACATCACGGTTTATTTTACGGCGCCGATAATTTCGGACATTGCGCCGAGGTCGGCGGTTTCAAACCGGTCTTCCGGCGGGTAGAGGGCGCCGCCGTAGTAGATGGCAGGGTTCTTTGCCGTCGAAGGTTCGGCAACGGCTTTTAACGCTGCAAAGTGAATCTGATTGACACCGGCGCCTTTTACGAGCTTCGCCGCATTTTTCTTTGTAATGCCGCCGCCCGGCAGAATTTCTATGCGGCCTTTTGCGTGCTTAACCATCGCGGCGATCAGCTCCATGCCTTCGTAGGCGGTCGGTTCCTGTCCGCTGGTGAGCACGCGGGTAAAGCCGAGATCAATCAAAATATCGAGCGTTTTAAGGGGATCGGGCACGACATCGATTGCGCGGTGGAATACCTTTTCTTTATCGCCTGCAATTTTGATGAGGGCTTCACATCGCTTTTCGTCTATCGTTCCATTCTTTTTTAAAAACCCGAATACGATACCGTCCGCTCCGTTGTCGATAAACAATTTTGCATCTTCTTTCATCGTCTTAAATTCGGATGCGGTATACAAAAATCCTGCGGCGCGGGGGCGAACCATCGTCATCACTTTGAGGCTGGTCTCTTTTTTAACAAGGAGGAGGGTACCGAGCGAAGGAGTCAGGCCTCCCAAAAACAAGGAAGAATTTAATTCAATTCTTGCTGCGCCGGCTTTTTCGGCTGCAATCGCATCATCGAGCGAGCCTGCGCAAATTTCAATCGTAATAGTGCTTTTCATACTGTAATTATAGGATGTCGCTTATGAAAGGTCAACGTTGGAACCACTGCCATCCTTGGCCGTTCTGCTTGAACAGATCCGATTATTCTGCGGGACTGTTAAAAAGAGAGCTTGATGCGTTTGCCCTGCATAACTTCGGTTATATAGGCATAACTCCGGTTATTCTATAGACATAACTTCGGTTATATAGTATATATTTTAGCAAAAGCGAATCAACAACCCCGACGCAAGCGTCGGGGTATTAAACCCTCGTACGCACGAATAAAGTTGATGTACCAGATACGACAATTAAGGGACTGTAATTGTGAAAATTAAAAGTATGGCGTTTGTTCTTGTGCTGCTTGCGCTGAGCCTTTATACGATATCTTGTACGAAGGAAGAACACTTGTATGCCTCAAATGGAACGTACGATATTTCCGATATCAATATAGATACGGTGTACTCTTTAAAGGGGGCTTGGGGATATGCGGAAAAAGAGTTTGTTTCCCCTTCGCTGCCGCTCGAAAAATATACACGGTTTGAATCTATCGAAGAAGGATGGACAACGTACACATCACCGCAACCGGTACAAGGATATGCTTCGTATGCAATAAAAATCCGCGGCTTTGAACCGGAAAAAGTCTATGCACTCCATTTTACACGGACTTCTTCAGCTTTTATAGTATTCATAAATGGCAAACAATTCTATACGTCAGGAACACCCGGAAGGAATTTTGAAGAAGAAACTTTCGATTGGAACGCCAATACGGTGATCTTACCGCTTAGGGATGAAACTGAAGCGACTATTGTTATTCATTTATCCAACTTTCATGATAGAAATCCGGGGGTGGAAACACCGTTCTTGTTCGGGCTTTATACAACACTCCAATCTAAAAAAGCAATAGATAAGCTTATCTCCTCCTGTATTTTTTCCGTTTTGCTCAGTATGGCAACTTTTTTTGTATCCTTATTTTTATTTTACCGTAAAGAAACAAGTGCAAGAGTATTCGGATTACTGTGTTACAGTTTTGCAATACGCACCATTTGTTATAACGATTTTTTATTAAAAGATTTTTTTCCAAATATATCGCCAATTCTTATGTTTAGACTTGGGTATTTCACATTCCCATTGTGCGCTATGTTTACATTCTTTTTTATCATTAACTTGTTTGTAAGAAAAACTTCAAATATCTTTTATATTTTAATTATACCGGCAGTTCTTTACTGTTTGCTAACATTAGTTGCTCCTATGCATATTTTTGTCGATATGTTAGTGATAGCGCAGCTTTATATACTGTTCCTTGCTATTATTGCATGCATTATTGTTATATATGCGCTTATACGAAAAGCCCCCTTTGCTTTACTATTCTTGATTTCATTGTTACTCTTTATCGGTGCGGCAATATTCGACGGCTTAATTTCCAATGGTATTATCAATAATGTTCCGTTTATTTCTCATTTTGCAATATTGCTATTATTAGTTCCGATGGCATTTATTGTCATTCGACATTTTTCCGCAGCTTTTAAAACACAAGAACAAATAATCGCCGGTATTGAAAAAACCAATACCTCTTTTAAAAGATTTTTTCCTAATGAGTTTTTGCAATTTTTACATAAAGCAAATGTAACCGATATTTCACTTGGTGATAACACGTATGAAAATATGTTCGTTGCTTTTATTCACCTTGGTATAAAAACCGAATTGGAATCCAGTATCGAACGTGAAGAATTACTCGCCTTATATAATACCGTTGTTAAAACGGCGAATCCGCTGGTGCGGAAATACGACGGATTTATCGACAAGTATCTAACGGAAGGTTTGATGGTACTGTTCTACGGTACGGCGGAAAAAGCGGTAAATTGTATTATCGATATAGTGCAGCTTATTAAAGAATTTAATTTGCATAGACAAGAACATGATTTACCGGCTATTCATGTTTCATCCGGTATTCATTACGGAAGATTATTGATGGGGACAATCGGTGAGCCGGAACGGATGGATACGACGGTTATTTCCGATGTTGTCAATATTTCTTCCCGTATGCACAGCTATGCGACCGAAAAGAGTGTTAAAATCATTATTAGTGAAGCAGTACGAGAACAGCTTCCTGAAAGCTACTGGAGAACACATACCTGCTTCTATCACGGCAAAATACAATTTCACGGTAAGAAACATTTAACAAATGTTTACGAGGTTGATTCACTATGAAAAAGATAATTCTAGGGGCACTCCCGTTTATTTGTATGTTTCTTATAATAACATTTATTTCTAAAGCAAAACCGACACAGCATTTGCGTGAGCATTCCATAACAATACAAAACGGTTTATTAACGCTGCCGGTTCATAATGACTCCGATGTATTTAACATTAAAGGGAACTGGCATTTTACCCCTAATCAATTTTATTGTTTTAATAATAGTGCACGACCGCAATATGCCCCTTTGCCGGGGAAATTAAGTGATTCTCCTTTGCGCAGCGCTTATGGGTATGCTTCTTATGGGCTGCATATTGCCGGTTTAGATCCTGAGAAAATATATGCGTTACGGACAGGCTATATTCTGTCAAGCAGTACTATTATTATTAATGGATTGGATAGGGCAGGGCAGGGGCAACCCGGAGTATCGGAAAAGACCGAACTGCCCGGAAAAACAATCTGTATTGCGACTTTTAAACCTTTAAAAAATGGCACAGCTGATATTATTATCAATATTTCAAATTTTCATAATCGATATGGAGGAACCGATCAGCAAATTCTTCTCGGATCGGCTGAAAAGCTGAACGGACTATTTGTGTTTGATCTACTGTTTTATAATTTCTCCTGTATTGTGCTTTTTGTATTCGGTATGTTTTTTCTTGCGCTCTATTTAAATTACCAAAAAATTTCGTATATACTATGGTTTGCTTTTACCGCTTTAACAATAAGCACTCGTATTGCCGTTTATTATCCGCATATTCTTGTACAATTTTGGCCGTCAATATCCTGGAAATTATATTTTATTTTAAGATATGCATCCATTCCGTTATCCGTATTATTTTTCACCGCCTTTATTAAGAAAGTATTTGACAAGCAATATAAAATATTTTATTGGGGAATTATCAGCATTTGTATAGTAATACTCATCTTTATTTGTATTGCCTCAACGTCATTGGTATCTTATTATTTAGCCGCTCAGCAAACGATTATTATTATCGCAGTTATATATAATACCGCTATCATTATACATGCATGTATCAAAAGAAAACGGTATGCTATATGGGGCGCCGTCATAGGAGCCATTCTGACAAGTTTTGCGATTCATGATATCTTAGTAAGTCAATGGATCATTCACGGCAAATTCCTTTTAAAGGAAGGCGCGGTGATAGCAATTATCATTGCCGTCATTATGAGCATTGACAGCTATACTTCGTCAATCTATCGGATTGAATGGTTGGTTGGAGAACAAAGAAAGATACAATCTGCATTACGGCGCTTTTTTCCGAATCAGCTTCTTCTTTACCTTCAAAAAAACAACATTACCGAAATAAATACGGGCGATGCTTCCGAATTAACGATGACCGTTCTTTCAATTGACATCAGATCTTTTACCGGTATGGCGGAGCAACTTGAACCTGATGAAGTATTTATATTACTGAATAAATATTTTGCATTAGTCGCCCCGATAATCCGGAAACACGGCGGTGTCATTATGAAATTTCTAGGAGACGGATTTACAGCGCTCTTTGCCGAAAATCCGGATGCAGCTGTTTCGTGCGGTATTGAAATTCAGAAAAAATTGCAAGAAAAAGAAATTCACGTAAGAGATATGCCGCCTATAAGAGTAGGGATTGGAATTGATACCGGCAAGATTTTATTAGGTGTTATCGGAAATGATGAGCGTTTAGACAGTATTGTTATTTCAAATACCTACTCCTCAGCAGAAAAATTACAAACAGCCACAAAGGTTTATTCCAATACCATTATTATTTCCGACTCAATTCGCAACTCACTCATGTATCCTGAAAATTTTCATATACGCTGTATTCAAGAAACAATAACGATCGGCGAAACGGTACAAACGGCTTTCTATGAAGTCTATGATTGTGATGCACCGGACGTGCAAACTAAAAAGCAAAAAACAGCCTCGTATATAGAAACAGCATTGAAAAAACTCCAAGAAAGAAGTTATGCTAATGCTCAAACATATATTGCAAAATCATTGGAAATATTTCCTGATGATCCGTTGGCGCTACATTATCAAAAACTGATACGAGAGATCATCTACAATCTCTAAAAGAGCTATAAGATAGGGTGCATAAAATACTGAGATTCGAAGTTGCCAATGAATGCATTAAGGCCATAACCAAAGCTAAAAATAATATTCTAGTAGACAGAACGCTCATTATTAATAGGTATATTCAAATATTATATCACGTTTTATACCGGTTTGTCTAGTAGTAGTTGTTCAATTGCATCGATACTGCTATCGGGAGTTGAAGCGCCGGCAGCGAGGCCGATTGTCCGATACCGATAAATCTCCTGCGGAATATCGCATGAGGATTCGGTGAGCCATGCAGGTTTACCGCTATCGAGCGCCGTTTGCAAAAGACGGCGCGTATTGGCCGAATTGCTGCCGCCGATAACGAGTATTGCATCGACTTCTTTGACAAGCTCCAGCAGCGCTTCCTGCCGCTCGTCGGTTGCGGGACAAATGGTTTCCAGAACGGTAAGATCGGGAATTTTTTTGCGCAGGATTTCGGCAATCGCGCGGTATTCTTCCCGCGTAATCGTTGTTTGAGCGATGAGAATGGTAGGCGCTCCGTCGTACTGCAGTGCTTTCGCTTCCACAGCAGTTTGCACGGTAGCACATCTACCATTTGGAACCGACAAGGCATATCCTTTAATTCCGATCAATTCTCCGTGATTTTTATCTCCGGCAAGGATAACCGTATAACCTTTTCGGGAATATTGCGCAGCCCGAAACTGACTTGCAATAACCCGTGGGCAGGTCGCATCGATAATAATCGCACCACAGTCTACAAGCTCTTGTCGTTTTTGCGGAGCAATACCGTGCGCTCTAATAATAATCGGCGATTGAGGCGTTATTTGCGGTTTGAGCTCCTCGTCGGGGTTTACGATATGTACCCCCTTTTCTTCTAAAAATCGCATGGTTACCGGATTATGAATGAGCGGGCCATACGTATAAACGGTTTTATCTGGGTAATCGTTAAGCGCACGATATACCGCCTCCACCGCCTTCCGCACTCCCATACAGTAGCCGAGCACTTTTGCACGCTTTACCTGATGAGCTTGCCCTTGCCGACCAATAAGATCGGGAGCAGTATCGTGGGATGCGCTGTCCATATCTTCTTCTCCCTAATTAAAATCTTTGATAATTTCTTTCACAGCAGAAATAAGCTGTTCCAGATCACTCTTTTCCGTACTATGACCGATGGAAATCCGTATGGCATTTTGGGCAATATCGGGACTGACGGAAATTGCTGCAAGTATCGGGCGGACTTTTTTCTTTGAGGAGCAGGCAGAACCGGCTGAAACAAAGATACCGCGATCCGAAAGGCAGCGCGTCATAATTTCTGCCGGAACATGTTTAAAGCTGACCTGTATAATCCACGGAGAAAATACATAAGAAGGTTTTTGGGAGACGGACGCACGTGAAGCCGGTATCGGATCCGAAAGTCGGGCAGGTATTCTTGCGGCGGGGATAATCGAGCATTCCGGTATTTGACGGAGCGCTTCGATGAGGAAGTTTGACAACTCCCCTACCCGCTCAAATTTTTGTTGAAAACCTGTATATGTTTTTTCAAGACAGCGGGCAAGCGCACAAGCTCCCGCAAGGTTTTCCGTTCCGGGCCTGATATTGCGTTCCTGTGCACCGCCGCGGATGCCGGAGCTAAAGGGGTGTTTTAAGTACAAAAGACCGATACCGCGCGGTCCACCGATTTTATGTGCGCTCATCGAAGCGGAATGTACATCGGCAAGTCCGAGATCCGCTATCGGTAATTTCCCTATCGATTGTACCATATCAACGTGAAAATGCACCGGCCGTTTCTCGGCGGTATGTGCTTTTAAAGCTTCTGCAATATCCCTGACAGGCTGAACGGAGCCGATCTCATTGTTCACCCCCATAATAGCAACCAGCACGGTATCTTCCCGCAGGGTACGCAGCACTGCATCAGGGGTAATGCAGCCGCTTTTATCGGAAGGGGCTGTTAAAACCGTCCAACCGCAGTGCTCCAACACGGCTGCCTGTTCCCGTACCGACGGGTGTTCGATAGCGCTGATAACAAGGCTGCCTGTTGCAGGACGGGTTAATAACGAAAGGAGAACAAGACTATTCGATTCGGAAGCGCCGGAGGTAAAATAGAGCATTTCGGCAGGAACACTGAGCACTGCGGCGCAGCGGCTGCGGGCTTTTTCCAGCATATTCCGCGCCTCTTTTCCGAATCCGTGCTGCGCAGAAGGATTTGCAAATACTGCCGTCGCTTCCCGATAAGCGGCTTCAATCTCATCAGCGTAAGGAATTGCCGATGCAGCCCAATCCAAATAAATCATCGCAATACCTCTCGTAGTATAGAAGTGTCGACTTCGCGTATTAGGGTTTTGAGAATATTCTCCTGAAGGATAAGCCTGATTTTCCCGCTGCGATTCTTTTTATCCTTTTTCATACGTGCAATAATTGCATCCGCAAAAGAATTTGTATCATGGTGTATGTTAAAGTAGACAGATGCTGTACACCAATCGTAACGGTTGAGAATAGCTGTGAAGGAGTCTGCATACTCTTTATCGGTAAGCTGCAACCGGAGTCCGACAGCTAAGGCGCGAGACATTCCCCATGCAACGGCATCGCCATGTGATACGGAAAAATGGGTTAAGCTTTCAAGTGCATGAGCAAAGGTATGGCCGAAATTCAAGAATGCACGCTCCCCTTGTTCGGTAAAGTCCCGTTCGACAACCCGAGCCTTAGCTTCCGCAGCGCGGCGTATCATCGTAGAGATACAGGCCTCATCCCTGCCGGTAATTTTATCATAATGGTTTAGGAACATCCGGTATAATTCCGAATCGTAGAGCGCTCCCGTTTTCAGTATTTCCGCAAGTCCTGAACGGTATTCGGCTTCGGGCAAGGAACGAATAACCGGAAAACAGAGGATAATCGATGAGGCTGCGTAAAATGTACCGATGAGGTTTTTATAACCGGAAAGATTGATAGCTGTTTTGCCGCCGATACTTGCGTCAGCCATTGCGAGTACGGTTGTCGGTACAAGGATGCAGTGTACGCCGCGCATATAGAGCGAAGCAGCGAAAGCCGTTATATCGCAGACAACGCCGCCGCCGAATGCAACAAAACAAGCTTGGCGGTCAAGTTCATATTCGGCCGCTTTTTCGGCAATGAGGGCAAGGGTTCTTAAGTTTTTTGATTCATCCCCCGCCGGTAATACTACCAGCGGCGCCTTGTCGGAGAAATTTTCAGCTTGCCGTAAAAGCGGGAGGGTATGTTCGTCGCATACGTATAATGCGTCTACTCTTCCCTGCTCTTCCGGAAATTTCGGAAGCCTGATGGTGTCCGAATACCATACATACGTACTTCCTTGAGGTGTAGAAAATGAAAACGATTGCGGTAAGGGGAATGGTTGTATCATCGGTTGTTTACCGGAGCTATAAAAATCAGTCAGTGCGTGAGGCTGCCGAATCCGCTATTCGTGGTGTTTTTCTATTCTTTATCTTTAACCAGAGCAGTTTTTCCGTTTCATAATTGGGGTTTAAGTCCGTTTGCCAATAAAAAAACATTCGCACACCGCGTATCACTTGTTCTACAGTCTCCGATACCTTTTTACAGATACCGTAAACGGGGATCACGATAAGACCCGGAACCTCATTTGCTTCCACTGTAAACTGTATCTTTCCTTCAGGATCTTCAAGTTGTATCCATGACACTTTATTGAATACATCGGTAGTAATGCTTCGCTCTTTTTTTTGATTTTCTTCACAATCATACAATGATAAAGACGGCGTAATGGAATCGGTTTCCTCCAACGCAATGTCAATTTCAACGACAAAATAAGAGGAAAGCTTAAAAGGACTGTCGTTTTTTAAGATATATTGAACCTGTGCTCCTTCGGAAAAAAACGTATATTGCTTGCGCAGAGAGACCGGCTGCTCAATATCGGTATTAAACAAGCCGGCTGTGGATAATTTCAGTTCCGATCGAATGGTGTTAATTTCGGTTTCCTGATACGTATTATCGGAAAATACGGCTGTAAGCGCTTCCAGTTTGCCCTCTTTGAGACGCTGCAAGATATCTTCAGGTAATAGATAGTCGATGAACATGCCCGAATGCTCAAACGGCATATCGGAATAGTTTTTATAAGCGGAAAATACATCGCATTCAAAAATTTTTCCGCCGCGATGATGCACATACATATTCAACGGGGAACGCTGAGATAAAACCTCTTTAAAACCGTCCATATCGATATCGTATCGGGTAAGACCTTCGGTAAATATGCCCTGCAGTCGTGTCTGTTTTTCGGCAACAAGCAGTTTTTTATAGGCAATACGGCGCAATTCATTATGATATTCGGAAATACAGGCTTCAAGCGCAAAAAGTTCGGCATTTTGAGCCTTCCACAATTCCTGTAATGCGTATTTTTTACGCGCTTTATCGCCTTTCATGCCGTTTGCCAACATATTGACATACATCATTTTGGAATAAATTTTAAAGGCATCGCGCTGTATCGTAACAGCGTGTTTTGTCGCATTTCCTGTCGGGGCATCACAGAGAACCGTATTCGGAGCAATATACATGGGCGGATGAGGTTGCCGATGTTTCATCAATTCAGCGGTATGGGTAAGCCGTATTACCGAATCCGGTTCACTGCATATATCTATAAAAGAAGAAAACCAATTTGATCCGTCTTTATTTTTTTCAAGACATTTTATATAGGTTTTAACCGGCAAAAACAGGAGATACATAATTTCTCCATCTTGAGGCGCTTCGGTTGCTAATTTTTCATAAAATTCTTGCGGTGTACGGGTCGTAAAATCAGGATCATCGGGAATATAGGGGAATACAGTAATTGTTTTCCCCTTATCTTCAACAATTGCCGGTACAAAAGGGCTATTATTTTGAGTGTTTTGTTGTTTATCTGCCGGAAATAGACGGTGATCAAGGAGGCAATACTCCATACCGCAGCGGGTGAATGGAGTGATTAACGATGGAGTCCACGAAGAAGCAGTTAAAAAGAGCCCTCGAGGCCGCTTTCCGAAATGAGTTCGGATGGCGGAAGTCATCATTTCAATTTGCCCGATAACGTCCGAGGCAGGCAACAACGATAGATACGGTTGGTAGTAGCCTCCGCTCAAGAGTTCAATTTGCTTGCGGGAAAGCATATTGTTTAACAGTATAGTATATGCTTGCCGCTTTCCTTTTTGCCACTCTAAAAAGCTGCCCGCTGCAAAAATCGTCAAAGGCAGCTTTTCCTCCGCTTGAATACCGGAAAAAAAAGCTTTATACAGCGATGCCGTATCATTTTTATCAATCTGCTGTAAATAGGAGATGGAAAGCTGTACGCAAAAGCATAAATGCACATTTTTTTTTGAGGTATTCACGGGATATCCTTACTAAAATAATATTCATTGTATACTATTTTTGCCGATTATGGAAGCACGCAGGTTTAATTATGAATTATGAATTATGAATTATGAATTATGAATTTACTCCGCTTGACACTCCATTTTTTTTACGCTACAGCTCTTATAATTGAAGTTTTTAGAGGTTCCCACATGCATTCGTGTAAAAAATCGGTTCTTTTCATCATATACGCGCTATGGATCATAGCGTATGCCAGTGCCGCAGAGCTGTTGGTTCACAAAACGGAATATTTCGATATCATTTATGCGAAAGAGTCCGAAAAAAGCGCCGCACTGCTTGCCGAATATGCCGACCGCTATGCCGAAGAAATCGCTGCCCGCCTTAATAAGAAGATTTGGGTGAGAATGCCGGTATATATCCTCGCCGGAGCGGAAAGTTTAAACGGCTATTTTACTTTTTTTCCGTATCCGCGTATTGTAGTATTCGATACCGTTTCCGATGACGGCACACTCGGTAATTTAAATGACACTATGCTCAAAGTTTTTTACCATGAATTAACCCATGCCATATCGCTCATTTACTATTTGCCGGTGCTGCCGCTTTCATTTAATGAAGGCGCCGCCGTTTCGTATGAAAGCCTTGACGGTAGACAGGGACGATTGCATGATCCGCTTTTTTATCATCACCTAATGCAAGGGAAAATTGACGGATGCGCCCCGTCGTGGCAACAGGCTGCAGGGCACCGCGATGTGTACCCCGGCGCTTTTTGGGGATACCTCTACGGCGCAGGCTTTGCAGACTATCTGCAAAAAAAATACGGCATGGAATCGTATGCCCGCTATTGGCATAGTTCTTTTTTCATCTTTCCTCAGGGTAAAACAAAACATATTTTTGGAAAACCGCTGAAATCGCTGTGGAATGAGTTTCTTACGAGTATTCAAGCGCCTGCTACGATACGCTTGCCGGTACCGTTTTCTGAAACGGGAAAATCGGGCTTTATGCTTACCGCTGCAAACCGCTATGGTTTTGCGTGTTTTGATTTTGCCCAAGGAGAAGTTCGGTTTTATACGCCCGACGGAACTTCCGAAAAATTATTTACGGCAAATCGAACCCTTTCTCATTTGAGCTTTTCGCCGGACGGGCAGCTGCTGTTGATAACGGATACCGTTCAATTGCTGGAGGGTGAAAAACGCCGGTCTGCCGTCTTTGATATGCGCACTAAACGGTTTTTACCTGCCGAATACTACTCGCTCCGAATGGCGGCGTTTTGCGATAACGATCGCATCTGCGGTGTAAAGACCGACGGGCAATATTCTCATCTGGTGATTGCCGACATGCCTACTACCGCTATGCGCAATATTGATAGGCATAACACTGAAACACAGGAAACTCTTTTTTCGGCCGGTCCCGGTATGCCGTATACGGCGATTTATGATCCGGTATATGCAGGGGAGCATACTATCGCCTTTATAGCGGCAAACGGTATTGATCGAGACATTTTGTTTATCAATACGGAAACGAAAAAAATTCAAAAACTGCTGTTTGAAGAACCGTTACCGGCTATCCGATATTTGCAAACCAATACTACCCGTGAAGGGACTATGCTTACCTTTTCGTGGGCGAAAAAAGGGATGCTGTACCGCGCTGCAACGTATACTCTTAAAACGAATATACTCAAAGTTTTAAAAGAAGATATTTCCGGCGGCGTCTTTTATCCGGCAGTGCTGTCGCAAGACGTGCTTGTATATACCGGCATACACGCAAAGTACAATACGCTGTGTACGGTATCGGAAGGGCTTTTTACCGCAGCACAGGTAACGCTTACCGATTATACATCTTATACTCCTGATTTAGCGGACGCACGGGAGATAACGGAAGCACCGGATGTACGTAGCATTTCTCCTAAACCTGAGCTGCTTAATCCGAAAAAATACCGGTATCTTTCATGGATGTGGCGGGTGTTTCCCCTGTTATATGTTACCCCTCCCGACAATCTGCAAAAAGCAAACGAAACAGGTCTTGCGTTGGACATGCACGGCATTGATCCGACGACGCTCTTATCATTCAAAACGGCCTCGATCTTTTATTTTAAGCCGTTTTTTTATCAAATCCATGCAAACCTTACCGTCAACACGAAACCGGTCGGATTTTCAATTAAAGTATATGATCTGAATAACCATTTCCGATACAGAACGGTAGGAGGTTCCGTAGGCGCTTCTTTCCCGATACCGACTAAGAACCGATACCGGCATATAGCGCTTAACGCAGGAATTTCGGCCGAATCATTTTCTTTCTTCCCAAAAGATTATACGGTTCAAAAAACGTTGTATGACTATAAGATCCGAGATGCCGTGCTTTCAGAGCAGATAAGTTTTCGGTATGCTTATCTGAAACCGACCGTTACATTAGATACTCCTTTTTTTGCAAAATCGACGGCAGGGGGCGAAGCCGTAGCCGGCATTAAACACGGACATCATTTTGAATCGCATTCCGATGCTGCGGTAGTACAAAGCCTTATCGCAGTGCATACACCGGTACTTCCGCTTACAATCCGATGCAGCGGATATGCCGGGTACAATGCCTATTATATCCCCGAATTGGGCGGCTATACTTTTTTCAACAATCCTGCCTTTATGGGATTGAGTGCCTATCTTCCGTCCATGCCGGAACATCTACAAACCGGTACTGCAATTAAAGCAAGCGGCAGCAATATAAATGCCGGTTTTGCCTTCGATACGGAATGTATCGTTCTAAGTTATGACATACAAACAGGCAGTTCATGGTTGCCGATATTTTATAATAGATTAAACTTGAGCATCGGCTATAAAAATATGCTGAATTTTTTAGGCAACGGCTCTGCATCGCTTACACCGTACTTTTATCAATCAATGTACGGACGGGCAACCGTTACGATTAGCGGATCCGCAAAAATCGGTCTTGAATATGCGCATCCGTTAAAACATAATGCAATAGGCAAACTGAAATTTTTGCTTTCAGTGGATTTTTAAAATACACGACATCACCGGCAAGCCCATCAAAAGGCCTCTAAAAATTGAATTTTTTAGAAACTTTCTCCAGTTTTGCCGGTACCTTTAAGTTTATTCGTGCGAGGGGTTAATACGCTTCCGGAGCTTCGATGGCAGGCTGCCGCGGTAACTGAGACTCCGCTTTGATGATATCGTCAAACTCCTGTTTATCGATTGTTTCTTTTTCAAGTAAGCGCTTTGCGATATATTCCAACAGGGGCTTTTTCTCTTTTAACCGATTAACGACAATGGTATACCGTTCTTCCATAATGCGGGCAATCTCTTCATCGATATACTGCTGTGTCGTTTCCGAATATTCACGTACCAGTTGAGGGTCTCCCGCTCCGTACCCGCTGCCCCGCTTTGAAAGCGCAACGTTTTTAAAGCGGTCGCTCATACCGTAATCGGTTATCATACCGCGGATAATATCGGTCGCGCGTGACAGATCGTTTGCGGCGCCGGTGGAAATGACACCGAACTGCACAAATTCGGCAGCCCGTCCGCCGAGCAGGCAGTCAACCTCTGCGAGCAATTCTTTTTCGGTACGCAGGAAGCGATCTTCTTCGGGGATGTTCAAGGTATAGCCGAGCGATGCGATACCGCGCGGTATGATGGAAACTTTATGAACCTTATCCGCTCCATCGGTAAAGGCGGCCGTTATCGCGTGTCCGGTTTCGTGGTATGCGACGATTTGACGTTCTTTTTCCTTTACTACCCTACTCTTCTTCTGTAAACCGGCGATGGCCTTTTCCACCGCTTCGTTGAGGTCTTCCGTGATAACTTCCTTACGGCCGCCGCGCACTGCAAGCAAAGCAGCCTCGTTAATTACGTTCGCCAGATCGGCGCCCGAAAAGCCGCTCGTAATCCGAGCCGTATCGCTGAGGTCAATGCCGTTTGCCAGTTTAACATCCTTAGCGTGTATCTTGAGAATCTGCTCCCGCCCTTTCATATCAGGGCGGTCAACTGCAACCTGCCGGTCAAACCGTCCCGGCCGGAGCAGCGCGGGATCAAGGACATCAGGCCGGTTGGTTGCCGCAAGCAAAATAAGCCCCGTACTGTTATCGAATCCGTCCATTTCTACAAGGAGCTGATTGAGCGTCTGCTCCCGCTCGTCGTTTGAATGAAAGGAATTTAAACGGGACTTACCGATAGCGTCCAACTCATCGATAAATATGATACAAGGAGCTTTTTCCCGGGCCTGTTTAAAAAGATCGCGTACGCGGGAGGCGCCGACGCCTACGAACATCTCTACAAAGTCCGAACCGCTGATTCTAAAGAAAGGCACGCCGGATTCTCCTGCAACGGCGCGCGCGAGCAAGGTTTTGCCGGTACCGGGCGGGCCGACCAGCAAAACACCACGGGGAATTTTACCGCCTATTTCGGTGTATTTTTGCGGAAACTTCAAAAAGTCGACAACCTCAACCAGCTCTTCTTTTGCTTCATCGACACCGGCGACATCGCTAAAGCGGGTGGTAACTTTCCCTTCTTCGACGGCTGCTGACCGAGCCTGCCCGCCGGAAAAAATACTGCCGCCGAGTCCGCCGAGATTCGAGGTAAACCGTTTCATCACAAAATGCCAAAGAAGGAAAATAAAGCCGAACGGCAATATCCATTGAACCAAAAAGTCGACAAGAAAGTTATTTTCTTTAGGGCGTACTAAATAGATGACATTATGCTCGTCAAGCAGCTGTAAAAACGATTCGGAATAAATACCGACCGTTTGATAAGCATCCCCCGTATCTGCCGATAAAAAGGGCAGCCTGCTGCGGGTCTGCTCACTGCTCGCTTGTGTTTTTGTTTGTCCGATGAAGTACGTCGGCCCCATAATAACTTTAACGATTTCACCTGACGCAACGCGGTCTTTAAATTCCGAAAAAGGAATAACGTTCGCATCTTGCTTCATTAAGAATTGGTTCGCAATGAGCAGCGCAACGAATACGCCGATAATAATAGCGATAAAAGGTAATCGAGGTTTCTTTTGATCTTTGTTATTATTGTTATTTGACGGTTCGGGACTCAACTTAAAAAAATTAAAGGGATCCCGTTCGTTCGGATCCTTTTTGTTTTTATCATCATTTTGATTCATAACAGCCGTTGCCTCATCTTTCTTTTGCTTTAGGATTCCGCTCAAAACTCCGGTGAAGGTAGTGGAGGTTCCCTATCTATACGGCATAACATACTCAAAAAAAACAATATAGACAAGTCGCTCCGGAGTGAAAAGTTGCGAAACAAGGCAACCGCATTAAAAATATTTTTAGCGGTTGCCTTCCTTCTGTGCGAAATTTTG
>ERZ772960.1834-NODE-1834-length-16260-cov-21.157421_pt1 | contig 16260 bp, 9 predicted proteins | sample MGYA00580678_ERZ772960 | MGnify/ENA primary metagenome ERZ772960 (study PRJEB29015, sample SAMEA2737930) | human oral metagenome | biome: human oral; feature: human-associated habitat; material: dental | place: China | collected 2059 ... | reverse complement strand
GTAGCTGAGCCTTACTCCTCTCCTGCTCTATCTCGTTCTGCAGCATCACAATCTTATTTTCTTTCTCTTGTGCTTCCTGCTGCGCCTTGTTACGCTCATCCATCACAGCCAACTGCAGTTTGTCACCACTCTGGCTAATCTCAAACTTTAACTCACTGATAGTCTTTTCCTTCTCAGCGAGTGCAATCTTCATTTCACTTGTCTTCTGCGACTCTATCCCTTCTAACCTCGCTTTGAGTTTCGCTATCTCCTCATTCATCTCCGACTTCTGTCGAGACAACTCACTCTCTTTCTCACCTTTCAGTCGTTCTATCTCAGCCATCTTCTGACCTAATTCCTTCTCCTTTTCCGACAACTTATTTTGGAATGTCTGCTCCGTCTTCGTCGTAACCAAAGCCAATTCAGCCTTGTTACGCTCGTCCATCTCAGTCATTCTTCTCTTCACCTCAGCTTCAAATTCCTTAGTCTTAACTTGGTTCAATATAGAAGCATAGTCGGCCTCATCCACCTTGAAAATATTTCCACACTTAGGGCATTTTAGTTCTTTCATAATTCTTTTCTTTAAAGTTATTATTTATGTTATGTGTGCAAAGGTAATACACATGAGTGCAGCCTTTCTGCATAGAAGATTAATTTTCTTATTTGTCAAAAGAAAACTATACTATTAGACGTAAGGTTTATCCTCTTACTTTAAGTAGAAGCCAGAAACTTGCAGATAACATCTTTCTTCTGTCTCACCATCTTTACTCCACCAATGAGCCAAAGACAATCTGATTAATGTATCTTCAGGGATTATGTCTGGTGTATCACCTAAACCAACATAAGGAATATACTTATTCCTCATCGAAAAACCACTCATATACGCAAGTCGTTTCTTTATGCTACCATCCACATTACACAAATCATTTTTACGCAATGGTTTGTCATTTACCCAAAAGCATGTACTATAATTAGGCGTTTTGTCTTTTGAAACATAGAAACAATAGTTATCTTCGGTAAGACAATTATCAAAACAGTTAATCAAAGGACCACGGAAAACACATATTCCATGCTTATCCAATTGATCAAGAAATGCGGTTGATGTATTACAAGATGCCTTTTCGACAAGCATCCGAGAAGAAACATTTGAATCTTCCAAATGAGGTGCAGGTCTACGAGAGTTACGCACATATACGCAATCCCATATATCTCCCACTTCATACGGACACTCCGTTTCTTTTTCATGATAACCATTAACGTTCAAAAGTCGCACTGAGAGATTCTGGTCTAAATCTACACCTCCGACACAAACACGGGAATCCTTCATCCTCGTTTTTGATACAATAAGAATTTTACTCATATCAGTTTATAAATTAGTAATAGAATAAGAATATATTTCATGTATTCGGTTAACAACTAAAGACCGGTGGCAAGCCTCCGCCTTTTCTTCTACACAGAAAAAGACAATCCGGTTATAACCTTCGTTCTCTATCGTACGCATTAGAGCTTCTATATCATATCCATCGAGTATCTGATGTACATACTCATGCACAAATACACTACCCAGCTTCGTACGTTTTTGTTTCGTTTCGCCTATAACTTTATCCGCCTCTTTTTGCTTCATTCTGATTTCCTTTGTAGGGGATAAATCTTTTATGTAGAGATAATCAATACCAAGTTCCTTCAACTTTGCTTGTAGATAATTACTATTGACGTACTTATACTGGCTACCTCGTACTCCACGCCGTTGGCGAATATCGACAAACAAGTCAATTTTTGCTTCAATCAATTTAGAGAAAAATGTTTCTTCCGTTGTACCATAAACTCCGATAGTGTAAATTTCAGTCTTCATATTGATAACTCAGTTCTATTGTTGATTTGTATGATTTGCGAGACTTGAAATAAGGCTCTGGCTGATCTGAGAATAAAGAATTAGGCTCCCAGCCACGACATAAACCTCTTATCACATCCACTTCTGAAATACTTTTAGATACATCTATGATGTGACGCATATTAATCTTATACTGGAAATAAAGTTCACGCCCTATCAGTTTACTTCTGTGACATTCTGATGGATTACTTTCACTACACATCAATGCGACACGAAGACCATTTTCTGAAGCAAGAACCAACCTTTCCAGTCCTCTCTTGAAACGATAGTCTTTTGCCATCTCCTTATAATCAAAGAAACCATCATCATCAAGACACTCGGTACTTAAAGGTCTACCTCCTATATATGAGTCACTCTCTGGATTACCCCACCAATCGTATCTTATCTGGCAGTAACTACTCAATTCTCGCTTCAAGGTCTCTTGATTAAACTCAGGATTCCACTTTGAATAGGGTATAGTCCTCACGTCAATAAGATAGGAAATCTTGAAAGAATTAAGCTCTTCGATAAACTCCTCTATGGACTTATGTCCGTGACCTATAGAATACAGTGATGTCTTCATACTCATACCTTTTACTATTGCAAATATAAGATTTTATTTTTGAATAATCATTTGGAAGGTCATAAAATTAACACAAGAGAATTAAGTTCCATAGGTTTTAGATTGCGGGCTCTTTCCTTTATATATCTATAAAATAGAGGGAAAGCCTTTGCTCTGAACTTACATCACAACAACTCTCCATCCTCCAACTTTATTTCTCTCTTCGTTTGCTGTCATTTTAACTTTGTCTTCCAACCCACTACGAACTAACGACTTAATCGTTTAGAAGGAATAATAAGTATGACAGAAAGATTATTCTTCGTCCATATGCAGCCTACTGTCAATCATCTTCTTCCTGAACTGTTGCGCTCTTTGCAACAGTTCAGAAAGAAGACATCATATCAGCATCAACGCCTACTTATCATCTGGGCCATCTTCTGCAACCCGACTATAGCTTACAGCGTCGTTCTCTGGCGACTCATAAAGCGGACAATCTCTTCTTGCTTCCATGTCATGACCAGCACTTTCAAGGTCGGTGATACAAGAGCCTGTTGCAAAGAAATACATCGTAATGATAATACTGATGGCAGCATCCACTTCTTTCTCCGATGCTGTAGGCGAGATATGTGACTCATTATTGCGCCACTCCTTCACCATCAGCAGATAATGATAGAGCTGTTTGTATTGCTCATTCGCACTGTATTTCAAGCTCCATAATGGTCGTATGGCATGGATAACATCTTTCCACGTAACGGATTGTCCTTCATATTGAGGACGCACCTCTGTCTTCCTCATTAAGAAGAAGAGCTTTTTCAAGTATGCCTCAAACTTAGTAACCAATAGATTGAAACTTACGAACTTGTCTACGATGGTGGCTTTCTTAACAAACAGATTGGTGAAGGCACGCTTGATGAAGAGTCCTACTCCATCTAACTTTTCCAATGATTTCTTGTCTAATACGTAGAACACACTATCAATAATCTCATCCTGTCGACGCATATACTTACCGACTCCTGTCAAGGTGTTAGCTAAAATCTCGTCAATCCTTGCCTTTACCTTTTCAACATCCAGTGCTGGCTCTTCTGGTTCTTCTTCTACTATTGGCACTATAGTAGTTTCTTCTTCCTTTTGTTCCTCATCACTTTCAAGCGTGACATCATCCTTTAGCCATGCATCAAGTATCTTCTTCCTTGCATCCAAGTCAAGTATGAATTTCCGCAACACACTGTCTGCTTTCGGTAAGACCATAAAGGCAGGAATCGTCTCACCTGTTATCTTTGCTAAGAAGGCACATGTCTTTTGTAGGTCGAGCGTAAACTTTAAGTTTTCAAAGCGATTAAACTCATTCAGGTTCTGTTCATTGACATCACTACTCATGATATTAATGAGCTGACTTGTATTAAGTCCTGTTGCCTCACTTAACGTCATGATCTGTTTGCGCAATTCCTTTATCTGATACTCTGCGATATAGTCGTATATCGTTTTTCCCTTATCGAGGTGTAAGTCTCCACTCTGTATGTCATGCAAGATGATAAGGGCCGTGTGCTGGTCTTGTTGTGACAATGATGCGAAAGTCTTACAGAGTTCTTCCAAAGCCGTCTTAGTAAGTTCACTACCAGGCCCCTCTGTATATAGGTTCTTAATAAACTTATGGAACTTTGCGTCTATAAACTCTGCATTGATAGTTCCCGTACCTGTCTCGGTGATATAAGTATCTATCTTATATTCCCAATCGTCTTTTGACTCACTGGTTGTTGTCCCATCAAATAATTCACGATAACGCTGTAACAAGATATAATAGGTCTGCTCGTCTATTTCCATCTCTACCTTTGTGTACGTGTCTCCATGCTGGAACTCATATAAGGTCTGCTCCCACACGAATCCTTGTAGCTTTGCTGCTTCTATCAAATGGGTCATCTCCGAGAAGCATTTAGCAAACATATTTCTGTCTTCACGTGAGTCAGGTAGTCGCTCAAAGTCTTTGATATTATGAGAATAGAAGATGTCTCTAATGGTCAGGAAACGCTGATTGATATTAGAGAGGTTTTTCTCTAATTTGTCTACAAACACTCCTAATGGTCTGTCTACATACACCTCTAAGGCGTCGTTGACATTCTGCTCCATGGTGTATGGGTAGCTATACCACTTGATAACACCAAATGGCTTACCGTCTCCAAACAAGCGATTGGTACGAGAGAAGGCTTGAATAACATCCACATACTTCATCACCTTATCAACATATAAGGTGTTGACCCACTTTGAGTCATAACCGGTCAACATCTGTGTCACAACAATCAGCAGGTCTATCTGTTTGCTATGGTCTGCCTCTATGCCGATATAGGGTTTCTTATGTGCCAACCTTTTAGCCACATCCTTCTTGTATTTGGCATAGTTAGAGAGCTGAAAGGTCATCCCGTATTTGGCATTATAATCTCTCAACATCTCGATAAGTGCATCCTCACGTGCTATCCCACCATCAGAGTTATCGATATTATTATCGAAGATGGCTACTACGTTCATGGATGGATAATGCTCTTTGAAGAGTTTGTAATAGCTGATGGCTTCTGATATTTTCTTCGTTGCTAAGATGGCATGAAACTTACTATTCTTGCTCAATCTGTCCCATCCTTTCATAATATCCTGCACTACAGCCAAGTAGTGTTCGTCTCTCTCATAGAAGTCCTTTGGCAAGTAATGCTCTATTCCATGCACCTTTTTCCCATTATCGGTATAAGTTGCTGGCATTTGCAGCTGGGACATAAAGCGGTCGTAGATACTACGGAGTTCATCATCGCTCTCTATGAGTTCTAAGTATTCTTCCGTTGTACGTGTCTTTACTTCTGCCTCTGGGTCACGCTCTTTTAGCTTCAGGTCTATCTGTCTGAACGCTACTAACTCACGCAACTCATCATCACTGCAGGTGTTAACCCTATATGGGTCAAAGCCCAATACGTTTCCATCTGGAATTGCATTGGCTATGGTGTACTTATGAAGCATATCGCCAAAGAGCGTCTCTGTCATTATCTCGTTCTTTGCGTTCTCTTCAAAGACAGGTGTTCCTGTGAAGCCGAAGAGCAATGCACGTGGGAAGGTGTGCTTGATACTGATGAGCATTTCACCGAACACACTACGGTGACACTCATCAATGATGAACACCAAGCGTTTCTTACCTATCAGGTCTATTAGCTCCTTAGAGATGGCTGCTCCTTCCTTTACGTTACTCATCTTTTGGATAGATGTCACGATGAGGCGGTCGTCCTTATCCGTACTTTTCAGTTTGGCAAGCAACACTTTGGTGTCCGAAGTGTCTTGTATGGAGTCTGTCTCTCCTGCAAATCCTCTATATTCATCAAGTGATTGCACTGCGAGTTCTATGCGGTCGAGTAGGAACACTACCTTATCAGCATCACCAGAGTTGGCTATCAGTTGTGCCGACTTAAATGATGTCATCGTCTTACCCGACCCTGTTGTATGCCATATATAACCGCCTCGGTGCTTATGGTCGTCCCAGTTTGTTTGCTTAACGACATCGCTTATCTTGCTGACGGCGAAGTATTGATAACTACGGAGCACCTTCAGGGTCTTGTCCTTGTCGTCGGCAATGGTGTAGAAACCTACTAACTGGTGTGCCATAGGGATTGACAGTAGGTCGGTGGCTACCTTCTTCCAGTCGTTGACTACCGTGTTGTTAAAGTCTTCCCAATGGAAGTAGTACTGTGGTTGGAAGGCGTCTTCTTTACCAGGGTTGGCAAAGTAGAGTGTCTCCTCTGGCGTCATTGCCACAAAGATTTGCACCATAGAGAAGATGCCTTGCGTGAAGACGCCTTCATGCATATAACGTTTCAACTGGTAACAAGCCTGACTGACGTTCACCTTGCTGCGCTTTAGTTCTATGTGGATGACGGGCATACCATTGATAAGCAGCATCAGGTCGCCTCGTCTGTCACCAGCCATAACCTCCTTAGTCTTGAACTTTGGTTGTCGAACTATCTGATAACGACTTTGCCCAGCAGAGATTTCCTTGGGGTCGAATATCTTTAGATAGATAGTCTTACCATAGTTATTACGATCCTCTTTGCAGTCTCGTTTGATGCAAAGCTGCTGTCCATTGATAAGGTTGTTGATAACGTAGGGCGAATCACAAAGGTTTACTTGGTCAATAACCTGCTGCATCTCGCTTGCTGTGAGCGGATGGTTACCCAACTGGTCTACGCCTCGGTTGTTATCATAGATGATATTAGCCCAGTTTTGCACAAGCTCTTCTTCGGTTGGGTTCTTTATCACTTCGTTCCAACCGTGCTGGAGCAGGTGGTTGGTTAATGCTTCTTCAAATTCAAGTTCCTTTACGAAACCTTGTATGTTGTTACTCATAATCATTCTGTCATTAGGTTGTTATACAAACATTTTGTCTAAGCAAGCAGCCTTTATCTGCCTTAGCTTCTCTAATCGCTGTGTCTGAAGAGCTATCTGCTTGTCTAAAGAGGTGAAGTAGGAGGCGATATGCTGTTGCTCTTCTACTTTAGGTACAAGAAAGACCATTTCCTTAAATTCATCAAAGCTAATAGTTCTTCCATCTCGAATACCGTATGTAATCATCTCAAGACTTTTGATAAAACGTTTTGATGCTAAGACATATTTCCAATATAAATCATGATTTACCTCTTTGTCCTTAAACTCCATGATGGTGTAAGCAGGAGAACATATACCTTCTATTGCAGAGTGTGCAAACCCACCTTGGAACGAACGTAAATGCATAACAAATTGTCCAGGTCTGATGTGCTTGTATGTTGACTCATTTGCCTTGTCATGAAATATATTATATCCAATGGACTCTCTTGTAACCATACCTTTATCTTGCGTAGCTGATAAGACAGGTAATCCTGAGAAGTTCCGTTCATTAACTGTTTTAAATATCTCTGCAGCCTTAGTAATAACCCACTCTCCTTCAAACCCTTTGAACCTAATCTTAGGTACGGTCTCTCCCTTCTGTGGGAACATTGCTTGTAGGCTCGCTTCCTTCACTTGCTTTAATGAAGCAAGACGAGAAGAGGCTGTGGAGATTAATTCATCAACCTTATCAAAATAACTACATATAGCCTGTTGTTCACAAATAGTTACTGGTTTTGTTATTTTACTATTCAAGGACATTTCGTCACTTATATTCATGGTATTCTTAGCTCCCTTGTTTACTAACGGTACAAGATATTTATTTATACGCTGTTTAGGCTCAAAATATCTTTGAATATACTTTGAAAATATACCTTCTTTGACATTATAAACAGCGTACAATACAGATACAATACCAGCTTGATAGTTATTCTCTTTAATTATACCAAATGGCTTATCTCTAAGTGGAGATTTTGTATAAACTATTTGTCCAGGGAGTAATATCTTATAGCCAGACACAGACTTTCCAGCATAACTCCTACCAAGGTGTTTTATTTGATTTACTACACCAAAGTCATCAGAGACTGAGAGAACTTCATCTTTCCCATATTTATTCTCTTTATTAACCTCTGTTGAGATTTCAAGACAATTATATAGATAGCTATATTCCCACGCATCATTAAATCCTTTTATTCTAATCTTCGGTTTCATGCTTACTCCTTTATCAACTCCTTTAACCCTTCTATTGCACACTCATCACCTGTTAGTTGGTCTATGAGTCCTGCTAACTCTTTGTTGGTTGAGGCAAACTCGTCATTGATTTGCTTATAGCTAACTGCATACTTCTTATTCAAAGCAACGACAGACATCTCGAGTGTGGTAAGTACCGAACGTAATGTATCGTCTATTCCGTTACATACTGGCTCAATCCACTTCTCATGTAAGAATGTTGCCACCTCTGCATCGGAGAGGTTTTCGATAGCTTTTACGGTCTTATCAATAAGCTGCTGCTTCGCTGTTCTTATCTCTTTGTTCGTCTTTGTCTGCTCATTCCAGAGTGCAACTATCTTTTCGAGTTTCGCTTTCGTCTCTGGTTCTACGTCAGCCTTGGGCTTTGCATTAGCCTTAATGGCTGACTTGTCGAAGGCATTGTCCTTCTCGGCGTCGCAATAACTCTCTGTCTCTTCCTCTGTAAACGAGTCGTGTAGGTCGTCGAGTTCGCTCGCGATGACCTCTATGCGTTGTTGCATATTGGCAATAGCAGTAAGTTCTGCTTGGAACTTCGCCTGCTGAACAAACTCAAAAGGAATGATGCAACCCTTTACACCGTCTGGTACTTCTATCTCTTCATCGCCCTTCTTCACCATCTTATAAGCAGTCTCCACCTCACGAGTAGCGTTAAGTCCGTCTTGCTGTAGGGTCTCAATGTCGTTGACTATCGTCTGCCAATTGTCTGCTAAAGCCTGATAAGCAGCATACTTATCCACAAGTGCTATATTCTCCACACGCTTAAAGATGTCGGTGGCTATCTCGTCTAATACGGTGAGTTCGTGAACAGTCATCGTGTTGTCTATCAATCGTTGGTGCATAGCATTGGCAAAACCATCAAAGGCGTTGGCGAACTGCTGTTTAAACGACTGTACATCTGCATTGTTTTCTATCGTCTGGCTTACCTCCTCCGTGCGCAAAAGAGAATAAGGATTGTCCTTCTCTGGCACAAACAAGTCGGCCCGCAGAGATGGGAAAGCCTCCCAATAGCGTTGCAGACTGTCTATTTCAGCGTTAGGAATACCCCCAAAGACTGTCGCATAAATATCGTAATGTTCGGTCTCCTCATTGCCATCTACATAGCGAGGGATATTCAGGTTGTACCCATTCTCACGTATCTCATCACGACTGACAGTGCGAGAGAAGCCCCTCACCGTGGCACGGTCGCGCACGGTATCAGCAATCTTCTTGATGTCACAGGCCCGCAGTTTGTTTTGTTTTCCATCTTTCACAAAGCACTTGCTGGCGTCTATCACCAGTACATCGTCACTCTCCCGATGTTGCTTTAAGACCATGATAAGCGTAGGAATACCCGTCCCAAAGAAGATGTTAGCAGGTAGACCGATAATCGCATCAATGTTGTTTTTCTCAATAAGGCTTGTCCGGATCTGTTCTTCTTCGCCTCCACGGAACAACACACCATGAGGAAGAACTATTGTAAGGATGCCATCTGGCTTCAGATGGTGTAACTCATGCAGCAAGAAAGCATAGTCGGCTTTGCTTTTAGGTGCTACACCGTAATTCTTAAATCGGGCGTCCATCTCGCGGTCCGTTGGGTCCCAATGCTGGGAATAAGGCGGATTGCTCACAACGGCATCGACGTAGAGCGGCTTGTTCATTTCGCTTCCTACCTGCTGTAAAGGCCAGTCCTCGTCTAACGAGTCAGCACAACGTGTATAGATATTGCTGGGCTGAATACCCCGCATAACAAGGTTCATACGGGTGAGATTGTAGGTATTCTCCTTCAGCTCTTGCGCATAATACTTCACTTTATTCTTATCGGCAATGTGTCGGCCAACCGACTTACCGATTGTAATCAGTAGTGAACCAGACCCAGAAGTAGGGTCATAAATCTCTATCTGAGGCTTATTCCTCTGACTCTCCGCCACGAGTTCCGACATAAGGATAGCCACCTCGTGGGGTGTATAGAACTCGCCTGCCTTCTTACCTGCACTGGCGGCAAAGTTACCAATCAGATACTCGTAGACGTAACCCAAGACATCATAGTCCTGTGAACCATCTGTTGGGATATCTTTGATAAGTTTGATAAGCTCTTTAATGGCACGTGTCTGACTTGCCGTACTATCGCCCAACTTACTCAAACCAGCCTGTAACGTCTTGAAGATACCATCATAGACAGGCTTATAGTTTGGACTTACCAAGCGGTCGAACGAGTTAAGAGAGACACTTAAGTCGCCTATATTGAAGTCGCTATCGGGTTTTATCCATGTTGAGAAGAGGTGGTCGTAGGCTATGAAGTAGCCTATGTTGTTCTTACAGTAGTCTATGATGAGTTTAGCGTTCTCGTCGTCGTTGTCCTCAACAAGGTTTACTAAGTCTTCTTCTCTCCATCCTGCCTTCAAAAGATAGTTCACCTCGTTATCAGAGAGGAACTTATAGAATATCAAACCAAGAATATAATCCTTATACTCAATGGCATCTATCTTCGAACGCATCTTATTGGCAGCTGCCCAAATCTTGTTTGCAAGTTGTTGTTTGTTCATATCGTGGATTTCTTTTTTTGTTCTTTTATTTCTTATCTGCTGCAAAGTTAATGATTATCTGTGCAGTCTTCGTGCATTGATAGATATTTCTGCAAATTATCTTTTAGCTTGTCTCTAATCTCGTTGCGTAACCATTCGGGGTAGAGTACCTCAACATCAGGGATGAAGGAGAGGATTTGTTGGGACAGTTCACGGTTGGGTTTCACATGGATACTGACTGTGTTGGGCTCGGACAACACACGCTGTGAGGAGTGGATGGGCTTCGAAAGAACGTAAGGAAAACGCTGGGAAGAGAACCGCAAGACCACCTCCTCGGTGGCTACATCACCGTAAGGAACCGACACACCGATGACGTCATCGAAGTAAGATGCGAAGTCGGTTGTGACGTTCTCAACGAAGGATTTAGTGCCACAGGCGTAGCTTTCGATACGGTCTAAGGCGTAGCTTTCAATCTTGCCCTTCTCATCATTCAGCCCAAAGAGGAACCAACGACCATTGTATTGTTTGACATAATAGGGATAAACCACGATGTTTCGCTTCTCACCCCAGTAGGATTGGTAAGTAATCTCAAGCGTCTGATGATTGATTGTAGCGTCGATGATGCCTGCCAGATGCTCCAACCCTTTGAGCATATCATTCTGTTCAAAGGCGATAAGGTTCTCGGAGTTGGCTTTAACCCCGAAGCGATATTCCAAGTTAGAGATGACTTCTTCCAGCCAAGCATTGGTTGGTATGCCACGATAACGGCTGAGCATATCGATTGTTGAACGGAGGTTAGCCACCTCCTCTGTGGTCAGCTCGTTATTAAAGATAGAGTAGTCGGGATCAGAATAATGATAATAACACTTCTTTCCATCGTATTGCTGTGCGCGGATCGGTGCGTGATAAGGACTCAAACGCAGGTTGGCAATGTCCTCACGTATCTGTCGCAGACTGATGTTATAGCCCAACTTCTCGCTGACAAAGTCGACTAAATCATCTATATTAAACCTCCGATGCTTATTACTGAAACACTGATCCAAGATTTGATAGCGCAGGTAGGCATTCTTGTTGACTGGCATTGCAATGATAATTATTGGTAGAGTAACTTTTACTTTGCTTAGTTATATTACCCACAAAGTTAAGCTTTTTTAATGAAAAATCATCCCTTTTCTGTTATAAATCCCTGCTCAATGATGAAAACAAAGGTTCTTCTCCTCTTTTCAGCTGCATCGCCTTCATCTCTATCCACCATTGGTGCAATTAGTGAAATTCGTAGTTTTTCATATATAGTCCCCTCCTCCTTGTCAAATAATCAGTCCCCTCCAGCCCTTCGCCTGCACCGTCTCTGTATGTGTCCACCATTGGTGCAATTAGTGAAATTCGTAGTCTTACGAGTACAATCCCCTCCTCCTTGTCAAATAATCAGTCCCCTCCCCCCCTATCGAGTGTATCGTCTCTGTATGTGTTCACCATTCGTGCAATTAGTGAAATTCGTAGTCTTTCATATATAGTCCCCTCCTCCTTGTCAAATAATCAGTCCCCTCCACTCCCTCAGCTGCACCGCCTCCCTTTCTGTCCACCATTCGTGACATTCGAGAAATTCGTAGTTTTTCAAATACACTCCCCTCCTTCGGAGGGGTCGGGAGAGGTCCCCTCCACCCCTTCGCCTGCACCGTTTCCATCTCTGTTCACCATTGGTGCAATTAGTGAAATTCGTAGTCTTGTAAGTATTAGTGCGTTTTAGTAGTATCGAAAAAGTATGACAAAGTTCCGAATTTAGTTTAGTAAATGGCAGGAAAGTTTATGTTTAGAGTTCGTATTTATATCTATCACAGTATCAAACGGTTACGAACAGCGTTGAAGAAGGGCCTTGTCAAGCATCAAGAAGGGCGTGTTCTTGATCCTTAAAGGGCATGTTCTCGAATGGAGAAGGGCACGTTCTTGAAACGAGGGAGGGGCGCTTTGATTATTAAGTATGCCTTTGGACTTTTTATTTCTTTACATCACGATTCCTTAGGGAGTCCTTTCTCACATGGAGGGGAGTTCTTTTTTTCACGGAGGTTATCTTTCTCTCTCACAGAGGGTATTTCTTTTTCTCATGGAGGGGGGCTTTTCTCGCACAAGGAGTATCTTTTTCTCCAACAGAGGGTATTTCTTTCTCTCACAGAGCACACAGATGTAACAGAACTTTTCCACCAGCGTTTCGAACCCACAGAACGCCTTCGGCATACAGATATCACAGAGCGTTTCAGCTAAAGATGGCTGTAAGGTTCTGTGAAATCGGTTGACTTAATGTCTCTGTGGAATGCTGTGTGTTCTGTTCTTCTGTGTTTTTCTGTGAGAAAAAGAACATTGAGGAGTCGTGTGTGGAGTTTTATCTTTCACGAAGGATATTTTTTCTCTCACAGAACTCACAGATGTAACAGACCTCATTTGCGCACAGTTTCGAACCCATGAGAGAGTGGCCCCTCCCCCGCAGGAAGGGGCGTAGTATATGAGGTTACCCCTATTGGCCTGCTACACGGTTCTTGGGTAGTTCTTTCCCTCACAGAACACACAGATGTAACAGAGCTTTTCCACCAGCGTTTCGAGCCCACAGAACGCCTTCGGCATACAGATATCACAGAGCGTTACAGCTAATGAAAATACCAATAAGGAGGCAAAAAAACAGCCTACATCCAGCCCATAGGTGTATCTCGGTAATCACTCCCCTTCCCTTCGGGGGAGGGGTCGGGGGAGGGGCCATCAGGGGTCGGAGGAGGGCCCGATATTGTTGTTGAAGCTACTCTCACCCCTCTCTAAGCCTCCTTTTTCTTCCTGTTAGCCAAGAAATTCTTGTATAATTTCTTCACCTGTGGAGCAAGGAAGATGATACCAATAAGGTTAGGAATGACCATCAGACCATTGAAGGAGTCGGCTAACTCCCATACCAGGTCGGCTGCAAAGAGACAACCCAAGAAGACAAAGAGGACTACAAGGGGACGATAGAAACGGACGCCCTTCTTACCAAACATGAACTTGATGTTCATCTCGCCAAACATATACCAGCCTATAATCGTCGTAAAAGCGAAGAAGATAAGACTGATGGCAAGGAAGATGATACCTCCTTCTCCAAAGGCTATCTCAAAGCCTTGTTGCGTGATAGCAACTGACTTTAGGCCTGTATGACCGTAAGCATCCGTAAGCATGATGACAAACGCCGTTGACGTACAGATGAGAACGGTATCTACAAACACACCTGCCATGGCTACAAAGCCCTGTTCGCATGGGTCTTTGACATCGGCTAAGGCATGGGCATGAGGGGTGGAACCCATACCTGCCTCGTTAGAGAACAATCCACGTGCAACACCATAACGGATGGCATACTTCATCACTGTTCCTGCGGCACCACCTGCAGCAGACTTCAAAGAGAAAGCATCAGTAAAGATGGTACGGAGAACATGCGGTAACTGGTCGGCAAACATATAAATAATAATCAATGAGCCGAGGATATAGACTATCGCCATGAATGGTACTAAAAGCTCGGCAAGAGCAGTGATACGACGCTGTCCCCCAATGACTACAACGGCCACAACGGCTGCTAAAACAATACCTATCACCCATGAAGGGATGTTGAACGCATTGGTCAAGGCGATAGAAATGGAATTGGCCTGTACCATGTTGCCAACAAAGCCTAAAGCAAGGACAATGGCAATAGAGAAAAAAACAGCAAGCCACTTACTACCAAGACCATAATAAAGATAGTAAGCTGAGCCACCAACGGTCTCGCCATGGTATTCTTTCTTATACTTTTGGGCAAGCACAGCCTCGGAGAAGATGGTACTCATACCCAAAAGGGCTGACACCCACATCCAGAAGATAGCTCCTAAACCACCAGTAGCAATGGCTGTTGCCACGCCACCGATATTTCCTGTACCAACCTGAGCTGCTACGGCAGTAGCCAAGGCCTGAAATGAATTAACTTTCGTCTCACCTGGCTTTCGCTTCTTAAATATCGGACCAAAAGCATACTTAAATGCCAGATTTAGATGACGAAGTTGTGGGAAACCAAGGTAGACAGTGTAGAAAATGCCTACACCTAACAATGCATACATGAGAAAACTGTTCCACAGAAACTCATTGAACGCTTTTACATAGTCTAATGGACTCATTGGCTACATAGTTTAGATATTAGTAATAGATTGATGGATAACTCCATCTTGAGATTGTTACGCTGTAGGTAAGATATTTATCTCACTATCGGTCATTGACCGTTATGTCCCTTTACTTGTATTAATAGGATTATATCCTTTTAATCTGTTTAGATTATTCTTTCGGCACAAATATAGTTTTTTATCTTTTATGAAGCAACTACTAAAGCAATATTTTACTACATTTTTGTGATTTTTTAGGGATAGATTGCTTGTGATTTATACTATTATAATCCCTATAAAAACCATGTTTACACATTGTCTTACAGTGTTTTACGGTACAAAAGATATTAGGAGAGGCAAAGAACACTGTCGGACTGAACAACAACAAAAAGATAGCATCACATCACACCAACCTGATCCCTTCCCCCCTTCCTTCTCCCGCAAGAAGGAGTGTGATTAGTGAGATTACATCTATTAGATTACTTTACATGGGACGTGAGAATCATTCTCTCATAAAGGACACACCCTTTCTCTCACAGAGCACACAGATTTAACAGAGTTTTTTTGTACACAGTTCAAGCCCATGAGAGAGTAGTCCCTCCTCCAACCTCTCCCTTGCAGGGCATGGGCATAATATGTGAGGTTACCCCTACAAGACTGCCAACAAAGAACATAACGAAGCCTACATCCTTTTTATAGGGGTATCTCGGTGATTACGCCCTTCCCTTTTGGGGAGGGGTCGGGGGAGGGGCCACTCAGTCACAGAACGCCTTCGGCATACAGATATCACAGAACGTTACTGCCAAAGAAAGGTGTTGGATGTTGAGTGTTAGGTGTTGATAATTAGCCAAAGAGGCATCAGAGTGAATCAATATTCCCATCAAGACACAAGCAGCGAAGGAGGGGTATCTCGGTGATCACTCCCTTCTCCATTCGGAGAGGGGCTGGGGGTGAGGCTTCACGTGGCTGTAAGGTTCTGTGATATCGGTTGACTTAATGTCTTTGTGTGTTCTGTTCTTCTGTGTTACTCTGTGAGAAATAGAACGCACCCTCTTGATAAGATAAGACTCATGCAAATCGCTGGGGAGATTTTTCTCTCACAGAACTCACAGATGTAACAGAACCTTTTTGCGCACTGTTTCGATCCCACAGAACGCCTCCGGCATACAGATATCACAGAACGTTACTGCTAATGAAGATACCAATAAGGAGGCAAAAAGCAGCCTACATCCAGCCAATAGGGGTATCTCGGTAATCACTCCCCTTCCCTTCGGGGGAGGGGTCGGGGGAGGGGCCATCATCTTTCTGGCCTTTGTGTGTTCTGTTCTTCTGTGTAAATCTGTGAGAAATAGAAAACACTCTCGCTATGAAATGAGACGCATGTAACACGTTGAGGAGTTTTTTCTCTCACGAAGGACTTTTCTTTTTCTCACAGAACTCACAGATCTAACAGAACTTTTCCACCAGCGTTTCGATCCCACAGAACGCCTTCGGCATACAGAGTTCACAGAGCGTTACTGCTAAAGATGGGTGTTGGGTGATAGTTGTTAGGTGTTGATGATTAGCCATAGGGGT
>ERZ772960.1833-NODE-1833-length-16266-cov-24.521930_pt1 | contig 16266 bp, 11 predicted proteins | sample MGYA00580678_ERZ772960 | MGnify/ENA primary metagenome ERZ772960 (study PRJEB29015, sample SAMEA2737930) | human oral metagenome | biome: human oral; feature: human-associated habitat; material: dental | place: China | collected 2059 ... | reverse complement strand
TTCCGCCACGTCCGCATTGTACATTTGACGGTTCTTATTCTAGCATGACGGCAGAGGACTGTCAAACGATGGAAGATGTATGACGCATTTCGGGTACAGGGAAGCGCATGATGAGGCGTGCAGGTTTGAGGAAGGATGAGGCGTATGAATGAGGGGAGAAAGATGGACGAAGCGCTTTTCAAAAAAGTGGAGCGGTATATCGAAAAGCATTATGTGAAGCCGCGAGATCCTTCTGCGATGCGGTTTTTGGGGCTTATAACCGCCGGCAGCATGCCTCGCAGTTTCTCGCATGGGCCATCGTCTGCCGGCAGGCGCCCGCTGAAGAACCTGCTCGATGCCGTGCTGCAGTTGGCAGAAAAGAGCTTTGCCGAGAGGCTCATGCTGCTCATCAAGAAGAGCGGTGCGAAAGCCGCGGATGTCTACGGCAAGGCGGGAATCACGAAGCAGCACTTTTCTAAGATCAAGAATCATACGGATTATCAGCCTTCGAAGGAAACGGCGCTTGCCTTCGCCATCGTCCTACATCTATCGCTTGCCGAGGCTGAAGATCTCATCGGCAGGGCGGGTTTCAAACTTTCCGAAAGCAGCAAGCGCGATCTGCTCGTTCGTTTCTTCATCGAGGAAAAGATTTATGATGTCGATATCATCAATGAACAGCTCTATGTGCGGGGCTTCTCGCCGCTGACGAATCGCCGTCGCATGAAGGACTGAAAGATGTACGCACGGATGCACGCTTCGTGGACGCCGTGCGCCGAATTCTCCCCAAAAGAGCCGTGCGGCTCTTTTGGGGAGAATTTTTCGTATGGTCGCCTGTCAGGCGACCATACTTCCAGCAGTTTGTCATATAATATGCCTAAAGCCGATGATTGCCAGATGCAAATGGAAAGGATGGTCAATATGAGCTGGTGGAAAAATTGCTTCTTGGTAGCAACGGGCGTCGTTGCCGGAGCGCTGATCTATGAAACGGTGATGAACGACGAGGACGACGCTCCAGAGGATTCAGCTGACGACGAAGAAGAAGCCGCTCCGGACGGCATGGATCTTCTCGTCGCGAAGGTGCGCCGCGAGGCGACACTTGCCATGGCGCAGTGCGAAAACGATGAAGAGCGCGAAGCCGTCTACGCCCAAGTGAAGTCGTCTGTGCAGGAGATACAGGACGCTTTGGCGAAAAAAGGAGAAGCACTAATCGAGCAGTTGAAGGAAGAAGTCGGGCAGCAGGGGGAAGCGACGGACGACGGCGTCGAGCGGCACGTCCAAGACATCAAGGCTGCCATGCAGCAAGTCAGGGAATCCCTGGAAGATACGCTGGAGTCGCTGAAGCCTGCTGCTCCTGAGCCTGCTTTGTGAGGAGGGAATTGACGGGAGAGCTGCTGAAGCTCTCCTGTCGAAAGGAGGAATCATGGAAGTGGAAGAGAAGGAAGACAGCATTTTTGACATATCATTGAACGAGGTGGATGATGGGGCGGATTTCGCTGAGGAAGATGATGCTGCGCATCGACTGGACAGCTATCTGACCATAGCGGAACTTCGCGAAGCATTTTCTCTGGAAGAACTCATGCGCATGACGAAGGACAGTGTGCTGCAAAGCTGGCTGTGGGAAAGGTTGCTGGACGCGGAAGCGCAGGAACTGTCACAAGAAAAGACGGCAGAAATGAACGACGATGAAATTCGCGTATTGCTCTGCCGTCTTTTCGATGTGGATGTCATGTGCCTGTCCCGGCATGAAGCCGCACGTCTTGAGCAGTCGTTGGAGGATTGCCGCATTTTGGAGGCGCGGCGCGCCTTGTGCGGCGACGATGGCGTCATCGTCGCGAATCAGCGAGAACTCGTGGCGGCGATGCAGAATCCGCAGGTGCGCAAGTTTTACCTTTTCGATGGCGCATACACGATTCCTTTGCAGCGCGAGCAGACGACCTATGATGGACGAGGCAATGCGCTGATCGACATCAAGGCGAAGGACGAAGAGCTTCTGAATTTTGACGCGAAGGAAATATACTTTTACAACATGACCGTGGTGTTCCACTATGCAAAGCCGTCGCAAGTCAAGCTGGAGGCATCCAGGCAGAACAACAACAAGATTCTCTTCCTGTACGCGGATCGGCTCTCGAACGTGGATTCAGTCGTGCAGCAGGATATATGGGCGATGCTGCAAGGCCGCAGATCCTTTGAGACGGCAGAGCAGTTCCAGAAGCGTCTGCATGAATTGGGAGGAGTCGTTCTCGGCACGGTGCTGCTTGAAGCAGAAGATTACGATATAGAGAAGCAGGCGTTCTTTGTGCATCCTGTCTGGAAAGTGGATTTCGCTCCCCTGGTTCGCCGCTATATTGACGGCGGCAGCCTGTGCTTCTATATCGGAGCTGACGAAGCGAAAAACCTGTATGAAAGCAAGCGCAGGCTGTGCGTTTATGCGGAACTTTCTGCGGAGAGCAAACGGGCGGCGATTGCGAGAATCTTTCTTATAGAGAAGGATGGAAAACGTCGATATATAGTTCAGACAGATAGGAACTCTTCGTGGCGATTCAGTTCGGCATCGGGAAGCATGGGCTATGGACTGGAGTTGATTGCTCCGCTGCAATAGGGAGGTGAAGCCTGGTGCGAGCCTTTCACGTCATGCGTACGCATGACAGGCAAACGACGTGCTCTTTCGCGGATTTCGAGGTATTCACGCTGCTTCTTTCCGCCTTGAAATGGCGCGAACATCATGGCGAAATCAAACTGGTGACGGATCGCGCCGGCTGGGAACACGTCCGAAATCTCGGCATAGTTGAGGCTTGGGATGAAATCGACGTATCGCTCGATGAGATGGAATCGCTGCATATCGACGAAGGCGTTTTTTGGGCGGGTGCGAAACTCTATGCGCTGTCGAAGCAGAGCGCACCTTGCGCCATGGTGGACTTGGATTTCATCGTATGGCGGCCTCTGGATTTTGCAGTTTACGGGACGGATCTGGCCGTTATCCATCGTGAGGGAATCGACTGCGGCATATATCCGCCGCGCGGATATTTCCGCTTTCGTGACGGCTGGGAGCTTCCCACATGGCTTGACTGGGAAACAGAGCCTTGCAACGCTGCGTTAGTTTATTTCGGAGCGCAGGACTTTATTTGTCGGTATACAGATTTTGCCTTGGAGTTTATGAAAATGGCGGATGTGCACACGCCGGACTTGTCCTATATGGTATTCGCTGAGCAGAGATGGATGGCGATGTGTGCGGCGCAGATGAAAAAGAAGATTCATGCCTTGTCGTCCCTGCCCGAACTTTTCGGTGGGGAGCAGAGGAATTTCACGCATATCTGGGGACATAAGAGCGCTTTGCGCGATGATGCTGCCTTGGCGGAAAAGTTTTGTCGCGATTGTGCCGCGAGGCTGAGGCAGGATTTTCCTGCTTTTGCAGGACGTTTGCAAGGAGATGCATGGGCGGCGAAGTATTTCGCAGTGAAATGAATCCGTGAGGGAATATATGGTGAAGGGAAGAGAAGGTGCGATGAAAAGGGACGATTTGCTTTGGATACTGCAGAACGATGATGAAATTCGTGCGGCAATCTTGCATATTGTGTACGGGGAAAATGACGTTTCAGCCGAGACGGTGGAGCAAGGCGCTCTGTTGGAAAATATGAGTGACGAGAGGCCGCCGGAAACCGAAAAGCTGCAGATGCGTTTGGAACAGGTGCAGACGCGATGCGATGCGCTGGTAAACGAGAAAAAGGCTTTGGAAGGACAGCTTCAGCAGGTGCAAGCAGATCGAGATGTTCGCATAAAAAAGGAGGAGAAACTGCAAGGCGAGAAAGAGGAATTGTCGAAGCGTTTGAGAGAGACGGAAGCCTTGGCGCGGGAGAAGGATGAAAAAATCCATCATTTAGAAGATTCGCTGCAAGAGGAGAAGCGGAATGTCAGCAATCTGCAGAGCCGGACGAAGAAGCAGCAGGAAGACTATGAAGCGGCAAAAGCGCGTCATGCAGAAGAGATGCAGAGCATGAAAGAGGATCACCGCCAACAGCTTAGGGACACAGCGGCTGCGCATGTGCAAGAGAAGCAGCGTATGATAGATGCCGCAGCAGCCATGCAAGCGGATATGCGGCGTTTGGAGCAGCGCAAGAGCGCATTGGAGAAGGCGAATCGTACATTGCAGGAGCAGCTTGCGGAGCGCTTCGCGCGCGGCTGGGAGCTTTTCGAGCAGTACCCGAATGTCAGTGAGCATACGCGTCAGATCCTGCACAACGGCGTGTTTACGCAGGAAGCGAGTTTCATGTCCTTCATCTGCGGCGGCGCACAGCCGACTTCTTTGGAAAAACTCTGGGAGGCTCTGCGCGACTGCATCATGCGCGGAGAGCAGAGCGATGCTGAGATTCTTTGGGATATTTTCGAGTATTGCTTGGAGCTTGTCAATGCGTCGAGAACTCAGGCGAAGTATGAAATCCTCTCTGTTGAGGAGGGTGACAGCTTTGATCCCGACTGCCATACGGAAGGTCCGGACAGCAAGGCGCAGGGAACGGTGCGAACCATCTATCTGCGAGGCTATCGCAATACATACGGCGACAAGATCATGAAGAAGAGCATCGTGCAAGTGGGGTGAAGCGCATGGAATCGTTGAAGGTCGAGATGACGGATGTTTTCTATCTGCCGAAGCAGGATGTCGAAACCTTAAGATATGGAAAAGCCCTGCAGAAGATTCGCGATGCTGTTGACGGACTGAATCAGGCGTTGGAAAAGTTCGCGAAGGTCTTCGATCAACGTTTCGTCATGTTGGAGCAGGACGTTTGGTATGATTATGCGACGGGATTATTACTGCCGAAGTTCGAGAAGTATCGCTGTCCATCGTATGAAATGCGGGAATTGGTGTTTTCCTCGAAAAGTGAAAAGATAGCGAATATGCGTCTTTCTTTTGCCAAATTTCGCGGTCGTCTGATGACGAACGAGGAGGCGCAGATACTGTTCGATCATCGAGTGAAATATCCATATCGCCATAAGAGCCTCAATAAGTTCGATATACGAGTTGATTGGATGCGCGGACTCGCAGAGAAGTCGCCGAAGTTTACGAAGTGTTGCCCGATTGGCACATGGCTTTTGACCAGTGAATTTTCCTGGGATTCACAGAAAGGGACTGCGATATACAATGTGACGAAAGGTATGATGATGTTTCTTCCCTATAGCGTGGAAATTCATGTTGCCGCAATTCCCGTCTATGCCATGACAGAGCCGCATCCTCTGGAAGAATCTTTGTCTGAGACGGAGCGAAAGAATATGCGTCGGGTAGCGGCGACTGCCTTTTTTGAGCAGGATTTGTGGCCAGAAGGATTGCCGAAAAGGCTGAAGGTTTTCCTGCTGAAGATGCGTGAGGCTCTTTCCTCCTACATTGTGCTTGACAAGAAATCTGGCGCATACCAGGTGGACGAGAAGAAATTTCGTCATTCGTGGAAGTCAGAAAACGGTGGTCTGGTTTCTGAAAACAATTTGAATAAATTGATAGCGGAGACATCTCGCGAGAAAGCACTTGGCGTGGACTCTGCGCTAGTCAAGGACATCTTGCTTAAATGCGACTATGTGCGTGCGAATCTGTCGCCGTATGCGGAAAACGTGCTGACCGATCTCAATGCCGGACATTGGGAACTGTACGAGCAGATGCTGAAGAAGCCGCCCGAAGCGGAGAAGGTGCGCTTGAAACAGGAATTGCCTGCGCGGCCGCCGGCGCTTGACATTCGTGCGGACGGAATCTGCGCGATCGACTTCGGCACGAAGAGTACGACGGTCGTCTGCCGCAATCAAGGCGAGTATCTACGGCGCATTGGGCGCGGCGAGTATCACAAGGCGCCGCGCATGGAGGACTACGAAAATCCGACCGCCGTGGAGCTGCGCGACCTCGAATCCTTCCTTGCAGCGTATCGCGCACGGGAGGGACGACCGTTCACGCGCTGGGAAGAAGTCACGGTGTCGCATACGGCGCGGAATCGACTGCTTGAAAATGAGGAGCGCACGATCATCCAATCGGTGTTCAGCGAACTCAAGCAGTGGGCGAACTCGACGCGCTCGGGCGGCTACCGTATGCGCGATCAGCGCGGCGAGGAAGTCGTCCTGCCCGCCTATCTGGATTTGCCCGAGGGTGCGTTCGATCCCATCGAGATTTATGCTTACTATCTGGGTCTTTACATCAACAACATGCACCGTGACGGCGGCATCTACCTCGACTACATTCTGTCCTATCCCGTCAAATATTCGAAGCCCGTGCGCGAGCGCATTCGCCAGAGCTTCGAGCGTGGTTTGAAGAAATCCTTGCCGCCGTCCATCCTGCGCGATGAGGACATCATGGAGGATTTCTCCGTGACGTTCGGCGCGAGCGAGCCGGCTGCCTACGCTGCATGTGCTCTCAAGGAGCTGGGCAAGCGCGAAGCGCACATGCAGCCGCAGGCAGGGCGGGAAATCTGCTACGCCGTCTTTGACTTCGGCGGCGGCACGACCGATTTCGACTATGGCGTCTGGCGCTTGCCTCAGGCGGAGGACGGCGTCAATTGGAACTATGTCATCGAGCATTTCGGTGCGGGCAGCGATGAAGACCTCGGCGGCGAGAAGCTGCTGAACCTCATCGCTTATCAGGTGTACCAGGACAATCTCGAAAAAATGCGCAAGGCGGACATCCGCTTCGCCTGCCCCGATGGCTGCGAATACTTCGCGGGCGGTGAGCTGCTGCTCGATGATTCCGAGGCAGCGCATCTGAACCGCCGCCGACTGGCGGAAATGCTGCGTCCCATCTGGGAGCAGCGTGCAGAGGACGGCGAGGAGACGCAGCTGGACAGCGATCAGCAGAGCATGGTGTTCTTCCGCGGCAATGAAACGGTGTCCATCGCCTTGGACATCGAGAAGGAGAAGCTGCAGAGAATGCTCAAGGAGCGTATCCGGCGCGGTGTGGACAACTTCTTCGTGAAGCTCTGGGATGCTTTCAAGGGGCGGAAGGTCGCCGCTGCCATCGACATCCTTCTGGCAGGAAACTCGTGCAAATCTCCCCTCGTATCGGAGCTTTTCACGGAGCGCATCCGCGAGGAAGAGAAGAACATTGAGAAGAACGTGCAGAAGAATTTGGCGATGGAGAAGGATGCGAGCGGCGTGTTCCGCCTGCACCTGCCGCTGGGAATGGAAGAGGGTGAGGGCGATTTCGACCGCCGTCCGACGGGCAAGACGGGCGTCGCCTTCGGGCTTCTAGCCTGCTATCGCGGCGATCGCAACATCAAGGTCATCGACGGCAGCCACTCGGAAGCGTCGGAGGCGCAATTCCGCTACTACCTCGGACGGCGCACGGGCGACAGCTTCGAGGTCACGATCGGCCTCGATGTGCCCTATGACTCATGGGTGCCGTTTTTGGACGTGGAACACGAAGACAGAAACTTCTCTCTCTACTACACATCAGAACCGCGTGCCGTGCAGGTGCATAATCCGCTGTCGATTGACGACGCGAAGTACAAGAAGTGCCGCCTGCGCTATACAGCGGCTGCAGCGGGAGAGGGCGGCATCGTCTATATCCGCAAGAAGAGTCCGAGCGAGGTCGAGTATGTCGTCTCGACAGAGGCGAAAATCAAGGACGGCGAATATCTGTCGGAGTTGGGGAAATGCGAGCTGGGCTGAGAGAAGCGCGGCAGAGAGAACGAAAGGGAAAGAATATGGAAGATCTTCAGGCACTGCGGAGGCTGGTCGTGAGGTTGATTTCTTTGGTTATGAAAAGGAGAAAGAGGATGGAGAATCTGCAGCAAGCACAGCAGCGACCGACAAACCGCCCGTCGCGCTGCACATCGCTGTATCTGAAGCGCGAGCAGTTCGAGGAAGTTTTTGAAGATACGGCATGGGAATTTGCCAAGAGTTTGGAAGTGGACTTGAACGCGCTCAAGGATGAGCTGGCTGGCGTATGCGACAAGCGCTTCGTCTTGTTCAAGAACAAGGCGTTGTGGTTCGACCGCGATGTTGCCGGTCTATATCCGCGCTGGGATAAGGTGGATTTGCCAGTATTTACCTATAAGATGGATGCGGAAATGGCGAATAAATTTCGTGTTTTGCAGCGGGATGGGCTGGAATTTTCTTGTATGACACAGAATGAAGCTGGGAAGACGTTTTACAAAGGAAGCGACAATCCGTATATAGAGAATGAGGGCCTAAAATACATTAAAAATGAAAAATGCGAAAAATATGCTGTAGTTGTAGAGTTGCCGCAGGGCGATGGTCATGCAATATGGTATAGTATAGATGATAATTGTTTTCGTACTAATGGGCAGCGCTTTTCTAATGATCGAATAGCCATGTATATCCCCATCCACCGTTTAGACGGCAAAGACGCATCTCCGATGGGGTACGCGGAGGCTCTCCGTACATGGCTCATTATGGGGCTGCGGCCCGAAGGCTTGAACAGAGGGCAGAAAGAACGCTATATGGCGCTTGCCGATGCCTGCGGCAAGCTTAAAGAATACCTTTCTGCCAATGCGTTGACGATTACCTTGGATAAGGAACGGTTCTGCAAAGATGTCATGGAAGGACGCTTTACCGAAACCGTCCTCTCCCGCAGTTTCGACCTCGCTGCCGTATGGCGCGATGCCTGCAGTGGGGAGGAGCCCTATATAGGCTTGGCTGGGACATTGAAAGACCGGCTTCTGCGCTGTGACGAGGTGCGTGCGAATATCCAGCCCTACGAGGAGCGGCTGCTCTCGGACGTGAATCGCGGACATTGGGAGCTTTTCGAGTCGCCCGATGATGGCGACGAGTGCGGCGAGGTGCAGTTCCCTGCGGACGAGATGCTCTATGCGCGTCCGCCGCAGCTCGATGTGCGTACGAACGGCACTTGCGCCATCGACTTCGGCACGAAAAGCACAGTCGTCGTCTGCCGCGACGGTGAATCGCGCATGATGCGCATCGGCAAGGGTGACTATGCGAAAGCGCCGACGATGCGCGACTTCGAGAATCCGACAGTCGTCGAGCTGCGCGACGTCGAGGGCTTTCTCGCCGCCTATCGCGCCCGCGCGGGCAGGCCGTTCACTGAGTGGAACCAAGCGACCGTCTCGCATCAGGCGGCGGAGGCAATCTTCCGCGAGGAGGACGCGTTCGGCAGCGCCATTTACAATTCGGTGTTCGGCGAACTCAAGCAATGGGCGCGCGAGGAGGAGAACTGGCCGATTCTCATGGATCGCGCGGGCAATACGCGTGAGATCAAGCCGTATGCCGAGACGAGCGCCATGGACGACGGCGCGGGCGGCGGCGACTTCGATCCCATCGAGCTTTACGCCTATTATCTGGGTCTCTATATCAACAACATGCACCACCAGATCTATCTGGACTACATTTTGTCCTTCCCTGTGAACTACGAGAAGGCGGTGCGCGAACGCATCCGCGCGAGCTTCGAGCGCGGCCTCAAGAAGTCGCTGCAGCCCGCGCTCCTCAAGGATGAGTCGATGATGCGCCGCTTCCGCGTCTACCTTGGCGCGAGCGAGCCTGCCGCCTATGCCATCAGTGCCTTGGAGGGCTTTGGGCTGGAGCCGAAGGCGGCGGGCGAGAGTGTCGCCTACGGCGTCTTCGACTTCGGCGGCGGCACGACAGATTTCGACTTTGGCATTGAGTATGTGCCCGAGAACGGCAGGCGCAACTTCATCATCGAGCAGTTCGGCTTTAACGGCGACGCATTGCTCGGCGGCGAGAATATGCTGGAGCTTCTTGCCTACGAGGTCTACAAGAAGAATCTCGTTGCGATGCGCGAGAAGAAGATTCCCTTCGCCCTGCCTGCAGGCTGCGACATCTTTGCCGGAGCGGAAACGCTCGTGCGAAGAACGAAAGATGCTTCGGCGCACATGAATCGGCGTATCTTGGCGGAGGCGCTGCGTCCGCTGTGGGAAAACGATGCCGAAGGCGTAGAGAAAATCACGGACGATTCCTTGAACCTCACGCTCTTTTCGAGCGTCAAGGAGGAAAAGAGCGGCAGCAGCAAGGTCGGCGTCGATCTCCATGTGGACATCGAAGCGCTGCAGCAGGTCATCGAGGCGCGCATCGGGCAGGGAGTTGAGAACTTCTTCCAGTCGCTTCTTCATGCCTTCAAGGGCAAGTCGGTCAGCCTGCCGATCCATATCTTCCTCGCGGGCAATTCGTGCCGCTCGCCCGTCGTCAAGAAGCTGTTCGATCAGCATATTGCCAGTGCGGAGGAGAAGCTTGTCGAAATGACGCTCAAGGATGGGCAGGAGAAGGACGCCAAGGGCGCGTTCGAACTGCACCTGCCATTGGGAATGGAGGAAGAGAGTGAAGACGCTGCCAAGGAGACGGCATCTCTTGGCATGGACTTCGACCGCAAGCGCACGGGCAAGACGGGCGTCGCCTTCGGTCTCCTGCGCTGCCGCAGGGGCGGCAAGGATGTGAAGATCGTCAACGGCAACGACGACGATACGGGCGAGGTACGATTCCCCTATTATCTGGGCGATGCGGGCAACTTGGGCAAATACTTCACCGTGCGCATCGGCAAGGGCGTGGGCTATGGCAAATGGGTTGCCTTCACGTTTGCCGACGAGCCGGAGTTCGAGCTTTACTACACGTCGGAGCCGCGTGCGCTGCAGAATGAGATGCCGATCGCAGAGGTGCAGATAGCGCACTGTCTGATTGATGAAGCCGACGTCAGTGACGACGATGATGTACGCGTCTACATCCGCAAGGTAGCGCCGAATGCGATCGAGTATGCCGTGGGATGCGAAGAGGACTTCGAGAAGGATGAGGAGGCGTTCCGAGCGGAGTTCTCGGGCAAGATTTATGCGCAGAACCTATAGGGAGGATGACGATGGAGCATATTTCTGCACAGATGGATGAGACGTTGGCGCGTTCGCGCGCGACTCTCGACGCGCTTGGCTCGCGCGAGATGCGCAGCCTACTGAAGTCGGGGAAGAAAAACGATTGGGTCGGGGAGTCATGGACGCTTGAGCTCGACGAGTTTTATCTGTTTCGCGTCAGCGAGGTGACGTTCGAGGAGAAAGCGCCGCGCAAGGAGGCGATGGAGAACATCCTCGGCACGTTTCGCGGCATGGACGGCATCAGCTTCCTCTATATCATCCTCGGCGACCGCGCAGGTGTGAAGTTCTATTTCGGCGTAGCGCGCGACAAGTCGTACCCTGAGGAGAAGCTTCCTTTCAGCGTCAAGGATCTGGGACGCGACATCCTGCTGCCGAGCATGAAAGGCAATTTTCGAGGCTCGAAGATCGAGCGGGTCGAGCCTGATGACCAGAAGAGCATCCTGGAGCGTTTGAAGAAGGCTCCTTCTGTCGGCATGTTGGAAGGCGTGCCAGGTGTCGATGAGGAGAATGAGAACTTTCAGGGTGCGGATCGCCTGATCGACGTCATGCTCGGCGATGAATTCGGTTTTGCCGTCATCGCCACGCCGCATACGGATGAAGAGGCGGACTTTCTCGAAAAGCAGATCTATGCGCTCGGGGATGCGCTTTCGCCTTTGGCGCACTACAGCATACAGCGCACGAAGAATCAGAGCAAGAGCAAAAATGAGAGCACGAACATCACGAAGATGGAGCAGTCTGGCTTCTCCACGCAGGATACGACGACGGAATCGCGCAGCGAGAATGCGGGAAGCAGCCGCGATGAACGCCGCGACGACGGCAATCAGGTGCAGTCATCCTCGAACAATTCGTCGAACAGGCAGTATTCTATCAATCGCAGCCATAACCGAAGCGATTCGGATAACGGCAGTTCTCAGAGGAAAGAAAGTTCTGCGGGCAACGGGAGCAGCGAAGGATATTCCGTGCAGAATCAGAGCAGCTATTCCTATAATATGACGGCGACGAAGGGTTCGACGACGTCCAGCTCGCACAGCGAGAGCAAGAGTAGCAGCTTCGGTAAGACCGAGAGCAAGTCCGAGAGCTTTGCCGAGAACACGAGCCATGCCGACGCTGAGACGACGGCGGACAGCGCCTCTCTCAACGAACAGGCGGAGGTGGAGAACAAGGCGGCGGCTGGCTGGCTCGAATACATCGACAAAGTCTTGCTGCCGCGTCTCGACCGAGGCCGCGGCAAGGGCATCTTCTGCTGCTGCACCTACCTGTTTGCCAAGAAAAAGTCGACGCTCTACCGTCTGGCGAACACGGCAATCTCGCTCTACAGCACGTCAAAGGGGAACAAGGCGGCGCTCTTCTTCCATGACCTGACGGAGAAGAAAGCTCTTAGGGGATGCCTCCATGCTCTGCAGAATTTGCAGATTCCGGCGGTCGTACGCGAGAAGGAGAAGGTGTCTTTGCCTGCGCTCGGCTTGTCGCGCTGGGAAAAGGCGAAGTTCGCGTACTGCGGCAGTTGGTTTTCGTCAAACGAGCTGGCGCTCCTCGCGGGACTGCCGCAGAAGGAGGTCATCGGCCTGCGCCTGCGAGAGGAGGTGGAATTCGGTCTCAATGTCGAGCCTGTGCCTGAGGGGGCGGCGATTCCCCTGGGGCATCTCGTGCAGAGCGGCGAAGTGAAGGAGCACATGCCCGTGTACCTCGACAGGCGTGCGCTCGACAAGCACACGTTCATCGCCGGCGTCACGGGCAGCGGCAAGACGACGACGTGCCAGAACATCCTCTTGGACTGCGGCCTGCCGTTCCTCGTCATCGAGCCGGCGAAGACGGAATATCGCTCTATGTTTGGGAAATGTCAGGATCTGCTCTTCTTTACGCCGGGTCTGCCCGATGTCGCGCCATTCTTCCTCAATCCGTTCGAGCTTTTTCCCGGCGAGAAGATCACGGCGCGCGCGGATATGCTCAAGGCGACGTTTGAAGCGTCCTTCGTGATGGAGGCGGCGATTCCGCAGATCATGGAAGCCGCCATATACCGCGCCTACGAGGACAAGGGCTGGGATGTCGAGACGAACCTCTGGTATGGAAAGGAGGAGAGAAATACGGCGCATGATCCCTTCGCTGACGGAGTCTGCGCGTTTCCTACCTTGTCCGATTTTGTCGTCGCCATCAAGGAGGTGACCGAGAAGCAGGGATTTGACGAGCGTTTGAAGAACGATTATATTGGCTCGCTCAATGCACGCATCGAGAGTCTGCTCGTCGGCGCGAAGGGGCAGATGCTCAACACGCCGCGCTCGATCGACTTCGCCTCGCTCGTGCATCGTAAGGTCGTCATTGAGCTGGAGGAAATCCGCAGCGGTGCGGAAAAGTCCCTGCTCATGGGCTTCATCCTCACGAACCTCCTGCAGGCGGTGCGCCATGCACATGAGACACAGGGAGACTTCCAGCACATCACGCTCGTCGAAGAGGCGCACCGTCTTTTGAGCCGCTATATGCCCGGCGACAGCATGAACAAGAAGCAGGGCGTCGAGGTCTTTTCCGATATGCTCGCAGAGGTTCGCAAGTACGGCGAGTCGCTGATCATCGTCGATCAGATTCCCGACAAGATGACGCCTGAGGTGCTGAAGAACACGAACACGAAGATCGTCCACAAACTCTTCGCGCAGGATGACAAGGACGCGATCGGCAGCACGATGGCTCTGAGCGACGAGCAGAAGGCGTTTCTGTCGAACCTGCCGCCGGGACGCGCCATTATGTTCTCCCAGGGCTGGACGAAGGCGATCCAGATGCAGGTGGCAGAAAAGAATGCCGCGAACCACAGCGGCGGTACGACGCTCGATATACGGCGGGCGGCGCTCAACTACTACAAGGAAGAGGAGAATAGGAGGCGCGGCATCCTGCGCGGTTTGCAGTATCTGCTCCAGCAGGATGAGGAGGTGCAGCAGCGCTATCTGCTCCTTTGGCAGAGCGGCGCGAAGTGGCTCAAAATTTACCAGGAGTACTTGAAGAACGGCACGGCAGGAGAAGAGGGGGATGAGGAAGACAGAGCAGTTTTTCGGCGCTTCGCCAAGGGGATTCGCCAGGCGGTCAAGGGATGCGGCGAGGATATGACGTCCATCTATCTGTATTGGAACACTTATGTGGAAGAAGATGCGGAGCGCGAAGCCGCTCTGCGTGATGTGGTGCGGGAAATTGCGGAGAATGAGCATGCGCGGATGGTCTGCATCACGAAGAGAATGACGGTGTTGTCATAAGAGAGGAGCAAAGAAAATGGGTTTTTTCAGCAGTATCGGCAGTTTCATCAGCAGTGTCGGCAGCGCTTTGGGCACGGCGGCGCGCAGTATTGGCAGTGCGCTCGGCAGCGTGGGACGAGCGCTTGGCTCGTTTGCGAGCAGCGCGGTGGGTATCGTAGGGCAGATCGCGTCGAAGGCGAGCGCTTTTGTGGGGCTTTTGTCGACCATTCCTCTGGGGCCTCTGGGGCCGATCGTCGGCCCGATTGTGGCGAAGCTCGTTTTTAAGGTCGTCGCCAAGGGCATCGAATATCTCGCCAAGAAGCTGGGCATCATTGACGAGAAGGAGGCGGCTGAGGAAGTTGGATATCGTGTCGAAGAAGCAGCGCAGCATGACGACTGGAAGAAACAGGAAGATTTCGATTCTTTTGCGGAATACTATGCGTACCTCAAGGAGCAGATTCCTGACACGGAGATCAATCTCGCCAGGCTTAAGGAGAACCGCGACCGCTACATGGCTCTCGGCACGATGGAATTGACGAAGGGATTGGAAGAGCGCATGGACATCGCCCTGCCGGAGGACTTCCTCTTCGAGATCGGGCGCAGCCGCATGGAAGGCTTGGAGATTCAGGCTATTGCCGAAGCCTACAAGACGCTCGGTTACGACAGCGTCAATTTCAGCAGCTACCTCAAGGGAAAGCTCGGGCGTGAGGAGAGCAAGCAGATCGAAGAAGCCTTGCTGTCGAATATGAAGAAGTATTATCCGAACAAGGACGAGGACATGCTGTATGAGCGTCTGGGCACGATGCGTGCGGCAAGCCGTGATGACGAAAAATTGGCGGATGTTTACAAGGATAAGTTGACGGAAGAGAATCTGAAAAAGATTGCAGAGAATCCGAATTCCATCGAAGATCTGTGATAGGGTGAGCGTATGGCATGGAAAGAGATGGACGACATCAATGCGTCCGTAAGAGAAATGATGAGATGCGTTTCCGCAAAGAAGGATGATGTCGATTTTCCCTCTGGAATAAGAAGTCATGCCGATGCCATTGCAGAAGATGTAAGGATGTGCAAGGCTGAAATCGGGCGAATCGAGGCGGAGGCGGCGCTGCATCAGAAGGGAGGTATTTTCCGCGAGTTGCAAAAGTCGGACAACATGCCCAAAGATACGGTCTTCATGGGAGAAATCCGTGCAGCGATGCAGCTGAAGGAAAATTCTTTGCAGGCAGAAAGAGGGAAAACAGTTTCCTTGCGCGAAAAAATAAGGCAGGACGGCAAAGCGTTAGCTGAAAGGATAGAAGGAAAGCACGACGAACTTGCCGTGAGATTCCAGAAAAAAGGACGTTGACGCTATGAAGCGATACATTATCGAGACGGATGCGCAAAGAATCTGGTCGTATGAGGTGGAAGATGAGCGTGCAGGATTTTCCTGCACGCTCAAGAATCCGCATGGCGACAAGTCGTATGCGATGGAGGATGCAGCCGATTACTGGGAGTGGCTGCGGGACGAGCTCAGTTTGCTGCAGGGAGAAGAAATAGATTTATGCTTCCTTTATCCGGAAGATGCAAAGGCAGCGTTCGAGGAGTTTTTCCAAAAGAGGCCACAGTTCTGTCATCCGGAGCAAACCGCCTGGAAAACGGCAGAGGTGGAGAAGTTCTTTCACGAGCATCGCTGCAGGACGCTTCGCGACGAAATCCGCTATGATGAGGCGGTCGGATGCTTGCATTTCTCGTCGGGGAAGGGTTTTTTCGTGCGAGGATTGGGGGATGGCGGACTGGTGATTTCGACAGAGGCTGTACGTCCAAATGACGCACACGATGCTTCTTCGTCCGCGCGGAAGGGAAAATCTACATCCAAGCCCAAGGTCTATGCGCCGCCGAAAAAGAAGACGCCTATACGCGCAGAAAGGCCGCGCGAAGGTCTTCCCGCTCCGAGCAATGAAGTGGGAAAATCGGAGAAAAAAGATGAGGAAATATCGGTAAAAGCATCTGAATCTCTGCCGCTGGACAAGGTGACAAGCGAGGATTTTCAGCGGTTTATCAACGAGCAGGTCGAGGGGCAGTGTGATACTGTGGCATATCGCATGAACGATGTGAACCGCGGTTCGGATTGACAGGAAAGGGAGAAGATGGTTTTTGAGGAAGCGCTGATATGTGAAGATGGGGAGCAGGATTTAGTAGCGCTTTCTTAACTTTGCCGAGGAGGCTGGAAGCCATGCCGATGTTCAAGAAGTCGATGCTTGTTCTCCTGGCCGTCGTCGCCC
>ERZ772960.1831-NODE-1831-length-16279-cov-3.303254_pt1 | contig 16279 bp, 7 predicted proteins | sample MGYA00580678_ERZ772960 | MGnify/ENA primary metagenome ERZ772960 (study PRJEB29015, sample SAMEA2737930) | human oral metagenome | biome: human oral; feature: human-associated habitat; material: dental | place: China | collected 2059 ... | reverse complement strand
CGATTACGCCGTAATCTCCGCGTCCTTACATAGCTAATCGCACGGGTTTTCATCAGGTTGTAACAGGCTTTGTATAAGCATGTTACAATTTCTGTTTTGCCTTTCCGCCGTAACCCCGCCGCCTTTAGCCCGCAAAGCCAGAATGCACCCCTTCCCCTGCCATGATACAGCCCCGACAGATTTTCCTGACAGAAAGACAAAAAAAATATGTTTCTGTCTCCGGTATGGCCGACATCCCCTCCTTCGGAGGGGCTTAGGGAGGCATTTTTTCTCAGGAGTTAAGGAGTTAGAGGGAGTTAAGGAATTAAGCCAAATGTCTGTTCCACCCACAGGTAAGGACGGGTTGGGATTAAGGTAACGTCTTAACTCCCTCTAACTCCTTAACTCCTGTCTCCTAAAATAAAATCTCCAGTCTCCTGAGCATGGTCTTAACTTTTCCCGATTTCCTCGAAATTCTTAACTCCGTAATTCCCAGAAATCAATTTCTTATCCTCTGTTAGTTCCTTTATCCATAAGGAAAAAGTATCGCCGCCACTCCCTCCTGGGGAAAGGATGACGGCGGAACCATCAGGGAGATACCGGCTATTCCGTTTGCTCGAGCACTGTAGGTTCGAGAGGCTGACGACGATTCTGTCAAGGAGATACCGGCGATGAAGTCTGCGGGGGCGTTGTTATTTCGTCACTACACGCTTCTTTCCGTTCACGATGTAGATGCCGGAGGGCAACTTCTGAGCCGCAGACAGCTTCTGCCCGCAGAGGGTATATATGCCCGTGCGCGGAGTGGAAGGCTTGTCGGCACGGACACCATTGATGCCGAGGGCTGCGATGTTGTCGACTTTCTGCATGGTCACGACCGAGGCTCCGTTGTTGTCTTTAATGATGTCGGGGATACCGGTGACGGTCTTCTGGCAGTAACCCGTGGCCGAAAGGTTCTCAAAGGCATGGCCGTAGAAGCCTTCGGTGTTCCAGTGGAAGTCGCTGAAAGGCAGCACTTCGGGGAACGATGTGTCATACTCGAAGTAGATATTCTCAAGTCCCGTACTCTTGAACGACCATGGACCTATATTGACAAGCCCCTTGGGTATGACGATACTGGTCATCGGCACCTTCTCAAAGGCCGCCCATTTAACGGTTGTAAGCGTCTTGGGAAGCACGACGGGGGTCTCTACGCCAATGCATTCGCAGAACACAGCCTGCTCAATAACCTTCAGGTTTGGAGGCAGGGGGAGCGCCGTCAGCGATGCGTCGAACTTGAAAGCCTCGTTGCTAAGCTGTGTAACGGTGTTGGGAACGTTGATCGACTGGAGCAGAAGGCAGTTCTGAAATGTGAATTCCTTGATTTCGGTAAGCGTTGAACCCTCTTCGAAAACAACCTTTTCGAGGCCGTCGCAATGCTGGAAAGCGTGTCCGCGGAGGTCGGTAACCGACTTCGGAATGAAGAAACTCTTCAGACTGTGACAGCCTTCGAAAGCCGACGTACCGATGGTCTCGAGCTGTGAGCCAGCCTCAAAGCTGACGTCTTCGAGGTTGGGGGCGTGGAAGAAACTCCAGTTGCCGATGAGCTTCAGCGTGCTCGGAATGTTGACGTGCTTGATGTTTGCCACGTTCTCCTTGTGTGGTTCCTTGTTCTGGTCGCGCTCAAAGTGCTGGTAGTTAAAGGCGTCCCATGCCACCTCGGTAACGGGTTGGCCGCCTATAGATGATAAAATGTTGAGCGTTTCAGGCACGTTGGCACGGACGTGGTCAACGTCGGCAGCCACTGCGTGGTCGTTATACACGTGGTAAATAACGCCTCCGGTGGTTTGCTCGGTGAAGGAATCGTCGGCCGAAGCTGTCAGCGTGCCTGTCAGAAACAGGGCAAGAGTAAAGCCCGTGAGCCTCGAAAGTAGATTTAAGTTCATGTTTTTAGGATTTAAAATTAAAGTTTATGATGCATATCGTATGCCTTACTGATTCTTGAACACAGGCGCTTCGTGCAGGTAAGAAGGCTTTCCACCCTGAACGGAAGGCCAGTCGTCGGTCCACTGTATGGGGTCTAACATCACCTCTCGGCCGTTATCAGGGTCGCTCTTCTGATATGCATGATAGAGAATCCAGTCCTGTCCTGCGTCGTCAGTTACAAACTCGGCATTGTGCCCGGGCCCTGCAAAGATGTTGCTGCTGCTAAGCATGGTATCATAGGCCCCGTCGAGCATGCGGCGCCCGTCTTTTGTAAGATACGGGCCGAAGAGACTTTCAGACCGCCCGTAGATAACCTTATAAGTGCTTCGTGCGCCCTCGCAGCATGTGCCTGCAGAGCCGAATAGATAATAATATTTGCCGTGCTTGTGGATGTATGTGCCCTCCATTTGCGTGCCTGCAACCTGTATTTTCTCGGCCCCGGGCTTGATGGAGAGACCGTCGGCCGACAGTTCGATGCCGTAAATGCCGTGGAACGAGCCCCAGAACATGTAGTTGTGGCCGCCGTCCCGGATAAAGAACTGGTCGATGCTATTGGCTACACCCTGCGTGCGGTCGATGACAATGCCCTTGTCTACAAACGGGCCTGTGGGCTTGTCTGCCGTGGCACAGCGAATCTGGTTGTCCCAGTCGCTGCCCCATACGCCAATGGTAGTGTAGAGAACATATTGACCGTTAATGAAGTTAATGTCGGGCGCCCACATCATTCCCCTCGCCGGCAGGTTCTTCGGACGTGTGGCATCGGTGAAGGCTGTGCCCGTCTGGGTCCACTTTACAAGGTCCTTGCTACGGAAAACAGGCACGTTGCGGATATCCTCGGTGCCGTAGAGATAGAAGAATCCGTCGGCAGCCTTGATGACCGTAGGATCAGGAACGCTGAAGCGTATGACAGGATTGTTGTAGGTTTGCTTCTTCGGCGGATTGGGATTTGTGCCTCCTCCGTGCCCCGGGTCGGGCGGAACGGGGGTACTGCCGCTGCTGGAGCCGCACGATGACAGCGCTACGGCAAGCGAAATAATGAGATAAAAGATGTTGTTTTTCATTTTACGGAATGGATGTTATTTAAAAGTAAAAAGGTAAAAAAACGAAAAAGGGAAGGGAGCTTTCAAAGTATAAAAAACTAAAAGATTAAAGAACTAAAGGAGATGTGCTACTTTCTCCTATTCCTGTTGTCATTAAACAGAAGTTGGAGGAGATAAGCAGGCCAATGCAATTGCTTGCTGATCAGAGAGACGAAAGCCAGGAACGGGAAGATCAATGCCCAAACCTCTTCTCGCGTCTCGGCTGTCGCCGGTTCTGAATTGGCCGCTTAACTCCTCTGCTGGTTTGTCTAACCCCGCCGCGTTACTTCCATCCGTCGTTCTGCACGAGATTGGGATTGCGCTCTATTTCCTCTTGCGGGATGGGCCACTTCTGCGTATAATCGCCCAGGAAAGTGAGCGTATAGCGCTTGGTTCCCCAAATCTCGGTCATGCCGTTGGCCCCGTCGAACTGGCTCGGGTCGGCGCTGTTGCGGTTGGTTCCGAACTTTTTCTCGGCCCATGTACCCCAGCGAAGTTCCTTATAAAACATGACGTTCTCACCGCATAACTCCCAACCGTACTCGTTACGGATACGCTCTCGCATATTGTCCTGACCGGTAACGGTGGTGTATGTGTTCGAATTGAGCAGGGCCAAGCCAGGTATTCGTCCGCGCACCATGTTGACATAGGTAACGGCTTCGTTGGTTTTTCCCTGCTCGTTCAGCGCTTCGGCCAGACACAGAAGGGCATCGGCATAGCGGAAGATGGGAATATCGATGTCGCAGTCCCACATGGTACGGCTCTCGCGTCCCTCGATAACGAACTTGCGCCACAAGTAATAGTAGCGGTCGTTGGTGTCGGTTCGCAGGTCGAAAGGCTCGGCACCGTCGGCACCGAAGTACGGCCAGCGCAGGGTATAAGTAAAGTTATTGGCCGTGCATCCGCCCACATAGGTCGAGTAAGGCGTGATGAAGTTCATCTGCATACGCGGGTCGCGGCCTTCATAGACGCCACGGATGCGCGACTCGTTGCCCGTACGCAGATACTTTGTCATGTCTGCTCCATAGGTCTTCATCTGTATAAAGCCCTTCTTTTTCTCCGTGGCAAGGGCACCCGTCGCGTTGAGGGCAAGACCGTCGCGCAGGTAATAAACCGAGCGTTTCTTGGGCGTCATGCCGGAATAGCCTGGTATAACGTCGTCGATATTGAAAGGTTTTCCGTTGGCCCACTCGTAAGAGTCGACGAACTTGGGGTTGGGAATGAAGTTGTTCCATGCGAAATCAACGGTATTCCGGTTCCCGAAGAACTGGCTGAAATCATTGCCCAGGCCCTCGTCATCGGTATACTGATACTGGAAAATATACTCATCGTTGCGCTCGTTGGCTTTCTTGAACATGGCCTTGTAATCGTGGAAAAGGCTGAATCCCATCGTGGTGATAGCCTTAAAATCGGCTTCAGCCTTTGCCCAATCCTTCTTCCAGAGATACACCTGGCCGCGCAGGTAGCGGGCTGCAGCCTTGGTTACGCGGCCGTAGTTGGCGTCACTGGTGGCGTATTTGTCAGGAAGGTTGGGCTCGTCAATGGCTTCGGAGCAGTCTTTGATAATCTGTTCCCACACCTCATCTTCGGTAGAGCGGCCTTTTGTAGCCTTGCCATACTCAACGGGCTCGGTGTAAATGGGCACTCCGCGCCACAGACAGTTGGCACGATAATATGCCCAGGAGCGCAGGACTTTGCACTCGGCAATGTCGCGTGCCTTCTCTTCGGCCGACATATCAGGCACCTGATGGATATTCACGATGACGTTACTTGTGCGGTAAATCTCCTCATAGAACAGCTTCCACCAGTAAGAAAAGGCACCCGACGACGACGTTGCCGCACCGCCAACAAGGGGTGCATCGCCTGCCACCCAGTTTACATCAAGGTCGCATTGTTCGGTATAGACGTCAAGGGTATGGCGTCCCCACTGGTTGTTATACTCGTAAAAGAATCGTTCGTAGGCACCGTTTACCGTGCTGTTCGCCATGTTCCGCGTAGTCCATACGTTGCCTGTGCTTACACGGTTCGACGGTTTGGTGTCAAGAAAATCGGCAGAACAGTCTGTCATCATTATCCCGGCCACGGCCAACGTAAGCACGGACAGGGTATTTTTAATATGTAATTTCATAAGTTTTCTGAACTAAGGTTTTAGAAAGTAACGTTTACACCGAATGCGAACTGGCGCATAGTAGTATAGCCTTCTCCCGAACGCATCTCGGGATCAAGCCCCGGGAACGACGTAATGGTGAGCAGATTCTCGCCCGAGAAGTAAACACGGATACTCTGTGCATACAGTGTACTTGAGATGAACTTCGGGAAAGTGTAACCCAATGTAAGGTTACGAAGCTTCAGAAAATCGCAGCTATAGAGCCTCAATGTGCTGGCAAGCTGGTCGCTCTGGCCCGGATTGGTAAGCACAAGGCGTGGATTTTTTGAGGTGATATTGGTGCGGGCGTCGGTAGGATTGGCCGGATCGTAGAAGTAATGGTCGTATGCAACCTTCTTCGGAAGCGCAAGACCGTATACCACGTCTGACGAATTCTGGCCTATTTCGCGCCAGTATGTACTGAAGCCTGTTGCACCGCCCCAGTTCATTGAGAAGTCAATGCCCTTCCATTCAGCATGTGCCTGTATACCGAAATTGAACTTAGGCACGTTCGAACGGCCCGTAAAGCTTTCGTCGTAATTGCCGCCATAGATGCCGTCGCCATTGGTATCATCAAAGATGTAGTCGCCATACCAGATGCCGTTCTTCGCAACTTTCTGCTTAGGGAAGAACTTATAACCGGCATCTACCATTGCCTTGAGCCACTTCATATCCTCTTCGGTACGAATCATTCCATCGCGCGGACCTCCCGTTTTGTTCACGGTTCCGTCGGCATTAAAGTAGTTTCCGCTTCCGTGATAGGGTGTCATGAGGTAGAATTCGTTCATTTGATGGCCTTCAACTATGCGCTGCGAGCCTCCCGAAGACACCTCACCGAGGTTCGAATAATACTTGTTCGGGTCGGCATCCTTGGGGTTAGCGCCCCATCCGTGCACCCATGAGCCCTTGTATTTCTCAACACGGTTCTTGTTCCACGTGCCGTTAACGGCCACGCCATACTTCACGTCGCCGATGTGGTCCTCCCAGCGAAGCGTCATCTCAAAGCCTTTGTTGCTCACCTCTGCCAGATTCTGAAGCGGCGAAACCTTGTCTCCATACGTCAGGGCTATGGAAGGACTGTAGAGGATTCCCGTCGTACGCTTGTTGTAAAAATCGAGCACACCGCTCAGGCGATTGTTCAAAACGCTGAAGTCGAGGCCAATATTAAGGGTCTTTGTCGTCTCCCAGGTGATGTCGATATTGGGCAGATTCTTCAGATAGAAGCGCGGAACCTTCTTGCCTCCCATAATGGTATAGCCCGTCTCATACCACGACTGGTAGGCGTAATCGTCAACAGAAGAGTTGCCGAGCTTACCGTAAGAGGCACGGAGCTTAAGGTTATCGAATACATGAAGGAACGAGTTTTTGGCAAATTGCTCCTCTGAAACGCGCCATCCGGCAGAAGCAGAAGGGAAGAATCCCCACCTGTCCTTCGGTGCAAACTTTGAGGAACCGTCGCGGCGGAAGTCTAATTCTAAAAGATATTTCGACGCAAAGGCGTAGTTTACGCGTCCGAACAACGAGCGGAAACGGTTCTGACTGTCAGTACCGTAAATATAATTCATGTTGGTTACAGTGGACATATCGGTGATGGTAGGGTCGATAACGCCATACTTGCTCGTATCAAGGTATGTGCTGTAAAACTTGCCTTCCTCGAAGCCAAGCAAGGCATTTACATCGTGTACCTTGCCAAAGGTGTGGCCCCAGGCAAGGGTATTGGTCCACTTCCAGTTGTAGTGCTGGTTATAATACATGTAAACATGAACCTGGTCAAGCGACGGAGCCGGTGAAACCACCTGCTTGCGGCTGAAGCTGTATAGCTCGTCGACGCCACCGCTATACTTGTCGCGGCGCTGGTAATAGTCGTATCCGAAGACGGTCTTGAACGTGAAATCGTTCAGGAACTTCAATTGTCCGAAGACGGTTGTGTAAAGCTGGTTGTGCTTGTAGTATGAGTCGCCGTTGCCGTTCAGGTTCAGCAGCGGGTTGCTTACGGCGCCGTCTTCAGCCGATGTCTCCACACCGCCGTAGTGACCGTCATAGTAAGGATAAACGCCCGGCACCGTCTTGAGGAACGACCACTCGCTGAGGTTGCCCACATCGTTGCGCTGCTGGTCGGTATGATAGCCCCAGAGGTGGGCACCTACCTGCAGGAAGCTGGTGATATCTGATACGATATTAGTGTTGATAAAATACTTCTTCACACCCGAACGCACAATCATTCCCGGGTTGTCCAGATAGGTAAGGCCCAGGCTGTAGCGGGTACGCTTCTCGCTTCCCAGCAGAGACATGGAGTGTTCCTGCATAACCTTCGTCTTGTATATGACGTCATACCAGTCGGTATTCGGGTAAGCCACGTAGTTTGGATATCCGCTTTCAGCTATTCCGTTGGGGTTAGCCTCGGCATCGCGCCACTGCTTGATGATGTCAGGACTGTATGTGATACCCGACCCTACATTGGTTCCTGCCTCATTTACAAACTCCATGTAGTCGCCATAATTGCTGACAAAGCGCACCAAACGTGACGGCGTGTTGAGGGCCAGCCTACCGGAATAGCTTACGGTCACCTTGCCGGCCTGTCCCGTTTTTGTTGTCACAAGAATAACGCCGTTGGCTCCGCGGTTACCGTAGATGGCGCACGATGCGGCATCTTTCAGGATAGAGATGCTCTCGATATCGTTGGCATTCACCGCAGAAAGGCTCATCTCCATACCGTCTACCAGCACCAGCGGTGACGAGTTGTTCAGCGTTCCCACACCGCGGATGTTGATACCGAAGCCCTCGGAGTTGGGACGGCCCGAACCTTGCAGCACCTGAACGCCGGCGGCCATGCCTGCCAGCGCCTGCGTAGCCGTGGTGACGGGGCGCGAAGTTTCCTTGGTAAAGTCTACCGAACTGACGGCACCCGTGAGGTTTACCTTCTTCTGCGTGCCGTAACCCACCACTACAACCTCGTTGAGAAGCTTGCTGTCGTCGCTCATCTGCACGCTCACGCCGCTGGTCCTTACACCAAGCTTCACCGTGGTAGGCGTGAAACCGATACTGCTGAATTCAAGCACGTCACCGCGCCTTGCCTGTATGCTCCACGCGCCGTCGGCATTGGTGACGGCCCCGCGGCCCGTTCCCGCAACCTTTACCACCGCTCCGACGATGGGCTCGCCCTTGGCATCGGTCAGTCGGCCGCTGAAAGTCTGCGTGTCAGCCTGACGCGGCTGCTGCGCACTCGCGCCGTGCCTGCGGGGCTCGATAATAATTTTCCTGCCCGAAACAGCATAGGTAACATCCTGCCCCTTGAGAATTTGTTCAACAGCCTGCTGCAGCGTGCTGGCATTCACATGCACGCGTTGTGAGGTGTCGAGCTCACCAACCTGGTAGACAAAGGAGTAACCCTCTCCCTGTAACTGCTCAATAGCCTGGCGGACGGTCACCGAAGGAAGATTCAGCGACAGCCTCTGCGCCTCTGTCAGCGAACAGAAGCACACGGCCGCCAGAGCCGTAGTAAATAGTCGTTTTGATACCATAAGTTAAGATAGATTTATAGAAAAAAATATAAAATTCCCTTTTTATTTATGCGGTTATTTCGGTTTTCGTTTTCAGGCTTCAGGTTGTAGGACGATAATCTTTCGGGCAAGGGTAGTGAAACTGATAGCTTTTTTTACATCTGCTCATTGGCGGGAGCCTGCCTTCACGCGCAACGGGGTGCAGGATGAGGCCGGAAGCATCACCTTGTTATAGTTTAGATGGCTTGGAGTGAGGAAGAAAGTGTCGCATCTTGATAATTCAAATTGCGTATCATGAAATCGGAGGCTTCAACTTTCCATAACTCGCACGACGTGCTATGAGGCTGGAATCCTCACCTTTCCATAACCCCGTATCAGCTTGCAAAGCAAGTGATGCGGGGATAATAGGCACATACACTGCTATCGACCCCGGCGGGGTCGTCCATCATCGGATAGGTAAAGCAAATTTGGGAGCAGGCGTGTATAAGTACAATTATTCTGTCATTCGTAGCTTCCTGCTCCAGGAAGCCCGTGCCTTTCCGATTCAGAGAACTATAGCGATCGGAACAACTCTGTCTGCATAGATCTGTGACCGAGTTTAGTTACCTTGCTTGCCGTTGGGCGACCCCGCTGGGGTCGATAGTTTCACGCGAACTTGTTATCCCCGCATCACCCGCTCCGCGGGCTGATACGGGGTTATGGAAAGGTGAGGCTTCCAGCCTCATAGTGCGTTGTGCGGGTCATGGGAAGTTGACTGCTCTGCAGTCATAGCACGTCGTGTGGGTTATTGAAGGGCCTTCGCCCCCTGACTTTGGGGACACAACCCCACCCAAATTCTCCCATATGGTGCGTCGGACATCCCCTCCTTCGGAGGGGCTTGGGGAGGCTCGTGCAACCCCTCTTTTTTCCCTTTACGGCGTAAAGGCCTGGCGATTACGTCGTAAAGCTGACACGATTACGTCGTAAAGGCGTGACGATTACGCCGTAATCTCCGCGTCTCTACATAGCTAATCGCATGGCTTCGGGGTGTGTTGTAAATATCTTGTAATTAGAAAGTTACAAATCTTGCGTGGCCTTTCTGCCGTAAAGGTTTCGGGATTACGCCGTAATCGCGGACAGGGGTTTCCGATCCGCTGGCAGAAAATATCTGACAGAAGAAGTTCCGGGATGTGAGGTTTTCACGACAAATATGTATCTTTGCAGCGCGACGGCCTCAGCAGGCCGTCCAGAACATACTACCCGTGAGGAGAAAAAAATCGTCAATCTAACTGAAGCCCCGTCTGTCTGTCACCTTAAACCGGTAAACAATCAGATAACATGTGGCCCGTGGCCTGACGAGAATGCCTCCCCCGTGCGCCGCCACTCCGCAGGCGCCGCATCATACTGCTGACAACGATGGAAGAGAGTGAACTGCTGAAAGGCATCAGGCAAGGGAAGAACAAGGCTTTTAAAATGCTTTACGAACAGCATTATGGCGTGCTGTGCAGCGTGGCTTACAACTACGTGGGCGACAGCTATCTGGCCGAAACCCTCGCCGGAGACGTCATTGTGAAGCTGTGGATTGAGCGCGAGCATGTGCAGATTGAGCGCTCGATACGCATGTATCTGATGAAGAGCGTGCGCAACCTGTGTCTCGACTACATCAAGTCGCAGTATCATCGCCGTGAGCTTGTTGCATCGGCTTACATTGAGAAGTCGCTCAACACGCGGCTCATCGAGGACCCTAACCTGGGCCGTCTGCTCGAGCGTGAGCTGGAAGACAAGATATCGGAGGCCGTGGCGGCGATACCTCTTGAGTCGCGCCGCGTGTTCATGCTGAGCCGCTACCACGACATGTCCTATCAGGAGATTGCGCAGGACCTGGGTATTTCGGTCAATACCGTGAAGTATCATATCAAGCAGGCCCTCGTTATTCTGAGGGAAAAGCTGGGGAGGTATATGGAAATGTAAGCCTCCCCCGGCCCCTCCGAAGGAGGGGAGCCGAGCCGTGGCGGAGGGCATCGCGTACGATGAAGCCTTTCCCTGCTGCTCCGGATGGGAGGGGAGAAGGCACGTGGAGGGATTGTTTGCAGAATACAATTAGAAGAAGCGTGTGATGGATAGCCTTTATCAGATGAGAAAAACCGAAAGAAATTAATAAACTGATCTCCAAAACAATAGATAAATAACAGAAATATGAAGTAATCAGAAAGTCGGAGTTATGATTTCCTTTTGCGGCTCCCCTCCTTTGGAGAGGCCGGGGGAGGCTTCAGTTTTCATCATTATATTTTATTGCTTATGTCCAATTCAGATAACCTATCTATCCCTTTCGACGCCATTACAGACTATCTTACGGGCGCCGCCACGCAGCAGGAGTTTGACGAGATTGACGCCTGGCGGGCGCTTTCGGCTGATAACGAAGCATACTTCGCACAGATGAAGGAGATTTGGTTCTCCATAGTGGCCGAACGGCGAGCCGATTTTGACCCGCAGCTGGCCTTTGAAAAGTTCAAGGTGAACGTGCAGAGGCTCGTCAGCTGTCGTGCTGTCGTGTCCGGAAGTCCGTCGTCGTCGCACCGCCTTGTCAGGATAGCGGCTGCCGTTGTGGGTGCAATGGTAGTGGGCGCAGCGGCGTGGTTTGTGGGCTATACCGCAAGAAGCGAAGCCGACGGACGCATTGTTGTGCGCGCCCCGCAAGGCTCGCAGACCGTCGTTGTGCTGCCCGACAGCAGCGAGGTGCACCTTAATGCGGGCTCGCAGCTGGTGTACGGTCAGGGCTATGGCATCGGCAACCGCCGCGTTGCACTGGAGGGAGAAGCGTTCTTCAACGTGCGGCACAATGATGATTTGCCCTTCATCGTGCGGTCGAAAGACTTTGACGTGCACGTCACCGGCACGAAATTCGATTTCCGGAACTACTTTAACGACGACGAAGCAGCTATTACATTGTTCCGCGGTTCCGTCGCCATCGATGACCCTGCAGAGCATCGCCGTCTTGCCACGCTGACGCCCGGGCGCCGTTTTGTTTATGACAAGAAAACCTGTGCGTGGCACGTTTCCGGCGTCGATACCACGCGCGTGGGGCGCTGGACGCGCGGACAGATATTCTTCGATGAGAAGCTTCTCACCGACATTGCCAAGGACCTCGAGCGCTCGCACAACGTCAACGTTGTCATTGCCAACGACAGTCTGCGCACCCGTCGCTTCTACGGGTCGTTCGACGTCACCGACAACGTCACCGAAATCGTCCGCAGTCTCGCCATGAGCGGCGGCATCCACTATCGTGTAAAGGGTCGGGACATCATTCTTTATTGACCTTCTGGACTGGTGCCAATGCCGCCTTTGCCGCTTATGGGCACCGGGGTATACACGTTTCCCGCTGCAATTCCTGTAGGAGAGACCTCTATTGAACAGGGGGAAATGCGGCAACGAGAATTGGGTGTATATCCGACTGGGTTTGCGCTTTGCAAAGCCATCATGTTGTTTTGGCTGAAAATCAAGTTCTGTAAAGGGTAAAAATAGTGCAATCTATAAATTTATTTATAACTTCATAGCGATTTTTAAAATAGTTTCTCCCATCACTTTTTGGATGGCGCAAGGCGCTTGCGCGCGCGTAAGTGGCTGCAAAATAACCATTTTTGAGTATTGTCAAATATTCTAAACAGCTATATCTTTGCACGCATAAATATTAATCCTGTTACGCCTATCTCTTTATCTGATGGTTTCGAAATATATTTTTGTCGTGTTGTTTGGCCTGTTTTCACTGCATTGTGCGGGTCAGGGAAGTGTCCGGGTGAGCGGTGTTGTGGCCGATGCTGCGGATAAAAGCACGCTGGCTTCGGCCACGGTTTCTTTCCAAGGCAAGCATCCCAGGGCTACGTTTACCAATGCCGACGGCCGGTTCTCGCTCGATGTGGTGGCGGGAGAGAGCTATGTAATGAAAGTCAGTTATGTGGGATACGAATCTTATAAACGCAATTTGACTTTCACCAAAAGCACCACGCTGTATGTGAATCTGAAGGCGAATCTCCGCCTCAGCGAAGTGACGGTCACGGCCAAGGAGGCGCAGGGCCTCGTCACGCGCTCCATCATCGGGCGGGATGCCATGAACCAGCTGCAGCCCAACAGTCTTGCCGACCTGATGGAACTGCTGCCGGGAGGTTATTCCAAAGACCCTAACATGGGCGTTGCCAACACAATAGCCCTGCGCGAAACGGGGACGATAACGGCCGGCGGGGCTTTATACCGTAACAATGACTTTGCCATATCCTCGCTTGGCACGCAGTTTATCGTAGATGGGGCGCCTGTCAATACCGATGCCAACCTGCAGTTTTCTCCGCTCTCTGACACCCAGCGCATCACCTCGGGAAGCGGAGCGGAGAATAATCGCAACATTACGAACAAGGGAGTGGACATGCGGACAATCGGCACTGACGATATCGAGCGTGTGGAAGTGGTTCGGGGAATACCGTCGGTAGAGTATGGCAATCTTACCAGTGGCATCGTGGACATCAAGAAGATACGCCGGAAGATGCCGCTCTCGGCACGTTTCAAGGCCGATGGCTACAGTAAGCTGTTTTCGTTGGGCAAGGGTATCGCCATCGGAACAGGGAACGCGCATGTGCTCAATGTGGACCTCGGCTATCTGGATTCGAAGATAGATCCTACCGACAATCTTGAAAACTATAAGCGGGTAAACGCCTCGCTGCGATATACTTTCCGGAAGACGACGGCGAAGAAGACCGAATGGAAGTGGGAGTCGGCTTTCGATTATTCGGGCTCTTTCGATAACAGCAAGGCCGACCCTGACCTTAACTACGGACGCATTGACGAATACCGTTCCAACTATAATCGTATGGTCTTCACCAACAGTTGGTCGCTCAAGCGCCGGAACGGGCTGCTGCGTGAGGTGGAAGTCAACACTTCTGTGTCGCAGCAGCTGGACCGTCTGCGCGAGAAACGCCTCGTGGCCCCGCAACGCTACGGCATTGTGCCCACGGGATGGGAGGAAGGAGAGCGCGAGGCCGCTGCCGTCTATGCTGAATATGTGGCCGACTATCTGTGTGACGGCAAGCCCTTCAATGCCTGGCTCAAAGCCAAGGGGCTGCTCCGGTTGGATGTAGGCAAACTGGAAAACCGTCTGAAAGCAGGCTTCAACTGGGACTACTCCAAGAACTACGGCAACGGACAGGTGTATGATATGAGCCATCCGCTCAGCGTCAATGGCTGGTCGGCCAGGCCGCGGCGCTACAAGGACATTCCGGGGTTACAGAATCTGGCGGTCTTCGGCGAGGAAAACTTTGTGGCGAAGATAGGCGGTAGCGTGGTGGAAGGAATGCTCGGTCTGCGCCTGAATACCATACCGGCACTTGACAAGCGGTTTGATATGAGCGGAAAGGTATATGCCGACCCGCGTGTCAATCTTAATTGGCGGCTTCCCTATTTCACGGTTGCGGGCAGTCCGCTGCGCTTCGCTCTCTCCTCGGGTTGGGGGTTGACGACGAAAAACCCCACGCTCAACTATCTTTATCCGGACAATTACTACAGCGATTTTGTGGAACTGGCCTACTACGATACCAAGAATCCCGAACGGGACAGCCGCTTTGTGGTGATGAGCTACAAACAGGATCCTACCAACTATGCCATCAAACCGGCCCGCAACCGGAAATGGGAGGTTCGTCTGGACATTGACTGGAAAGAGAACTCGCTGAGCGTGGATTATTTTTATGAACAAATGACTTCCGGATTCAGGTATTCGCGCATCTACGGCGACTATCTTTACAAGAAGTATGATGCTGCCCAGATGGCGGCCGGAACTGACTGGCACACGCTTCCATTCAAAGCCATGCATGTGCTCGACGGCTATCAGCAAGCATCGAACGGAAGCAAGATGGTGAAGCAGGGAATAGAGCTGCAATTCACTTCTGCCCGTATCCGTGCCCTGCGCACCCGTGTCAATGTCAGCGGCGCATGGTTTCATACCACCTACACCAACAGCCAGCCGATGTTCGATCCCGTAAGCACCGTGATAGACAACCGCCCAGTGAGCGAATCCTATGTAGGTCTCTACGACTGGAACGAAGGAAGGGTGAACGACAGGCTGAACACCAACTTTACTTTAGATACCCAGGTGCCAGAATGGGGATTCATCTTCACCACATCAGTACAGTGCATGTGGCTCATCAAGACCAAGCGGCAGGAAAAGAACGGCTATCCCATCGCCTACATTTCGGCGGTCGACGGGAAGTTGCATCCCTACACCCCGGAGAGCGAGCAAGATGTTTTCTTGAAGCAGCTGGTGCAAACCTACAAGGACGACATGTTCCGTCCGTTCACGGTGCCGATGTCGATGATTATCAACCTCAAGGCAACCAAGCGAATCGGGCGCTACATGCGGTTGTCTTTCTTTGCCAACAAGATATTGGATTACCTGCCTGATTACAAGTCTAATGGAAAGGTGATACGTCGCAACTCCTTACCTTACTTCGGGGTGGAAGCCAACCTTACAATCTGAAAAATATTTATCAATAACTTAAAGAGACAAAGAAATGAAAAATATCATATACACTTTTGCGTTGGGCGTGCTCGTGTTGCTGGCATCATGCAACGATGACAAGATACTCTCAGAGGTTTCCACAAACCTGACGATTCACTATCCTGAGAACGTGAACAACCTCAAGGTGGTTTCGGAGAAAATAGAGTTTACCAATCTCACATCCGGCGAGAAGACGAGTCTTACCCGTCATGATGATATCCGGTTGCCGGAGGGGCTGTACGACTGTGTGTATTCGGCCGATGTGACTTACGACAATGGTGTCGGCACGGAGATGAACACGGCGAAGGGCTATCTGACCGGCAAGGCCGAGAACATATCGCTCACGGGAGCCTCGAAAAGTCTTCAGTTAGAGACTTTCCTTTCGGTAGCAAATGACGACTTCATCTTTGAAGAAATATTCTTCGCCGGCACGCTGCGTGCCTCCGGCTCGCAATATTATGGTGATGGCTATATCAAGATATTCAACAATACTGACCATGTGCTCTATGCTGACGGACTGGCTTTCTGCGAGTCGAAGTTTAAGTCGGTGCAGTATTTCGGATATTCGCCCGACATCCGTAAAGACACTTTCACAGTATGGTCTGTCTATGTAATTCCCGGCAATGGAACAGAGCATCCGGTCATGCCAGGCAAGTCGTTGCTTATCTGCGACACGGGCATTGACCATCGTGTGGCCAATCCCAACTCGTTTGACCTGAGTAAAGCCGACTTCGAATGGTACGACATCTCTTCATCTCCTTCCCATCTGGATATAGACAGTCCCACGGTTCCCAATCTGGACAAATGGTATTGCTACACATTGAGCTTCTATGTCTTGCACAACAGAGGCTTTACCTCGTTCGCCCTCGCCCGCATTCCTAAGAATGTCACCAAGGAGCAGTATCTCAAAAACTATTTATATACCTATTATTATACGATGTATCTTCCGCAGGGTACTTTCCCCATGAAGCAAACGGCCTATAAGATTCCCAACGCATGGATTGTGGACGGGGTAAACTGTAGCGTGCAGAGCAAGCGACTGTGGAACATACTTCCTCCGTCTGTAGATGCCGGATGGACGCACGTAGGACATATAGAC
>ERZ772960.1829-NODE-1829-length-16286-cov-6.632247_pt1 | contig 16286 bp, 13 predicted proteins | sample MGYA00580678_ERZ772960 | MGnify/ENA primary metagenome ERZ772960 (study PRJEB29015, sample SAMEA2737930) | human oral metagenome | biome: human oral; feature: human-associated habitat; material: dental | place: China | collected 2059 ... | reverse complement strand
AGAACATACAGTGCGAAACGTTGAGCCCTGTACCCGACGCTTTGCGTCGGGGTTGTTGATTTCAATTCCTGCGGATTTCCCATGCGCGGTGCGGCTTTTTTTGTAAAAAATCTTCGGGAATCGTCGAAGCGGTGATGTCGCGCACTGTGATTGCGTTTTCATTCGCCGGCATTTCGATAAGGCTTTCGTCGAAGCGTAAGCGTTTGGCGTTCGTCGAAAAATAGAGCACGCCTCCTTTTGTAAGCAGGGCGATGCAGCCGTTTACGAAGCGCGGCCAATCTTTTACAAGATCGAGTACGGTATCCGTCATCTTCGAATTGCTGAACGTCGGCGGATCGAGAATGATGATATCGTATCGCTCACCGGATGCTTTTTTTTGAAAGATGAATTCTGCGGTGTCCGCGCGGATAAAGCGGTATTTTTTTTCGTCGGAAAAACCGTTTAAGCGCATATTCTCTTTTGCGCGCTCGAGATAGGTGTTCGACAAATCGACCGAATCGACCGTGCGCGCGTTTCCTTCGGCGGCGTACACGGAAAAAGAGCCCGTATAGCAAAAGAGATTCAATACCGATTTTCCGCTCGCGTTTTCGCGGACTCGGGCACGGAGGGGGCGGTGATCGAAAAAAAGTCCGCTGTCGATGCGGGAACTTATAGAGACGCGGAAAAGAGATGCGCACTCCTGTATGAGCCCTTCGATGTGCCCTGCGCTTTGTATGTCGTTTACGTCTTCTGCGTATTGGCTTCCGCCCTTATCGCGTTTTCTCGTTTTGACGACGATGCGATTTTCCGCCGTACCGACGACGGCGCTTGCCGCCTGTGCGATTTTGGAAAGCCACGCCCTCTCTTCGGCTTCCGCTTTTTCGTACGGGCGCTCGTACAGGCAGATGACGAGGGCGCTCCTCGAAGCGATTTCCGCCTGCACCCCGGCATCGTTTTCAGAAAGGCGTGCGAATTCGTCTGCGGTAAAACGGACGGCGCTTTTTTTATCTCCGATTTCGTCCGGCAAAAATTCGTAGAGATCGACCGAAACCGGGATTTCCGGTATATCGCGGTCATACACGCGATAGCAAGTGACGCCGTTTTTGCGCGCCCATTTTCGAAGGTGCCTCAAGCGCTTTGCGAGGCGGTTTGAAAACAAGCGGGCTTGATAATCGTCTTTGCATTCCGTCGGCATAAGCGCAATACTATACATAAAGACGGAAAAAGTATATAGTAAAAAGATATGGATTTTACCGAATTTAATTTGCACGAAGACCTGCTCAAAGGCATCGAAGCGGCAGGCTATGTGACGTGCACGCCGGTTCAGGAAGCGGTGCTCAAAACGGCGCTCGACGGATCCGATTTATATGTTCAGTCTCAAACGGGAACCGGAAAAACGGCTGCCTACCTCGTTTCCATTTTACAGGAACTCCTCGCCTCTCCGGACAATGCGGGCAAAAAAGTGCTCATCCTGCTTCCGACACGCGAGCTTGCGGTACAGGTTGAAGAAGAAGCGAAAAAATTGACGAGCGGAACGCAGCTGAAAGCGTTCAGTTTTTACGGCGGCGTCGGCTATGAGCGGCAGATCGCTGCACTCAAAAAAGGCGTCGATATCATTATCGGTACTCCCGGCCGCATGATCGATCTTCAGCAAAGCCGCCAGCTCGACTTGTCGAACGTCGGTTTTCTCGTCGTCGATGAAGCCGACCGTATGTTCGATATGGGTTTTTACCCCGACTTGCGCACGCTGCTCAAAGTGCTGCCGAAAGCGGAAGACCGCCAAACGATGCTTTTTTCCGCGACGCTCAATTCATACGTAAAGAATCTCGCATGGGAATACACACGGGATGCGAAAGAGATTACGATCGAATCGGATACTGTCACCGTCGAACAAATCGATCAGGAACTGCTGCACGTTTCGAGCGATGAAAAGATGAAACTGCTCGTCGGCATCCTCTCAAAAGAAAAGCCCGAAAGCGTGCTCGTCTTTTGCAATACGAAACGTTCGTGCGAAGTCGTTTCAAAGCGGCTCGTCAAAAACGGTTTTAAAAGCGAATTCATCATCGGCGATTTGCCGCAGGCGAAACGGCTGCAAGTGCTCAACCGATTTAAAGACGGAAGCGTTTCGATCCTCGTCGCAACCGACGTCGCCGCACGCGGCATCGACGTGCACGATTTGGCGATGGTCGTCAATTACGATCTGCCGAACGAATCGGAAAACTATGTGCATCGCATCGGGCGCACCGCCCGCGCAGGCAAGACGGGCAAAGCGTACACGTTTTGCAGCGAACAGGACGTATACAATCTTCCGGCTATCGAACGTTATATAGAAATGCAAATTCCTTCGCGCGTCGCCGACGCATCGATGCTCGGAGTCGATGCGAGCGAAGGCGTGTATATCAGAACGGAAAATTGGCGCGAAGATTACGAAGGCGGGCGATCCTCTTCGCGGAGAGGCGGAACGGGCGGCGGAAAGTTTTCCGGAAGGCGCGATTCGAAAAAAAGCGACGCGCGAAGCGGAAGCCGCGGCAGACGAAAGACGGGAAGCGCATCCGAGCGACCGACGTTTCGAAAAGAGCGCTTTACCGAAGACGACACGGAAAAGCTTCAGAGTATGTCTTTCGAAGAGCGCATGAAGCTGTATAAAGAAAAATACGCAAAGTCCGCTTCGGCGCTTACGGACGGCAAAGGCGGCTCTTCTTCCGAATCGAAGGGCGCAAAGCCGTTCTCTAAAAAAGACCGCGCAAAAACCGGCCGCAAAAACGGCGGAGGGCAGGGTGCTTCCCGCTCTTCTTTCGAGAGGGGGAGACAAGACGTGCAAAAACCGTCGGCTGCGAAAAAGAGGAGCGGTGTGCAGCGCTACGACGAAAGCAAAAAAGGTTTGCAGTCGCAGAGCTTGTGGCATAAAATCAAATCGCTGTTCGGAAAAAAATAAGGCGCGAGCGTGTGCGCCGAAGTCCGTGCACACAGAGAGCGCCGCGTGTTTTTATTCGTGCGGAGGGTTTAATACCCCGACGCTTGCGTCGTAACAAAGGGTATTAAAGCCGACTGCAACCACCTTATGAGAACAACATACCCCGACGCTTGCGTCGGGGGTGTTGATTAATTAATATTTTTAAAATTCGCCGTTCAATTTATTTATATTATCAAGGGAGCTGTGAGTGATAACCGTATCCGATGTCAGTGTCAAATTCGGCGACAAGCCGCTGTTTAAAGACGTCAATGTGAAATTTACGCCGGGCAACTGCTACGGCATTATCGGCGCGAACGGAGCCGGAAAATCGACTTTTTTGAAAGTGCTTTCGGGAGAACTCGAACACGATACCGGCACCATAGCTATGGCGCAGGGAAAGCGCATGGCCGTTTTGCAGCAAAACCACTTTGCGTTCGACGATTATTCCGTCAAAGAAACGGTGATGATGGGTTATCCGAAACTCTACGAATGCACGAAGGCGCGGGACGAAATTTACGCGAAAGCGGATTTTTCCGAAGAAGACGGCATCAAAGCGTCGGAACTCGAAGCGGAGTTCGGCGAACTCGGCGGCTACGAAGCGGAAAATCAAATCGAACAGATGCTTTCCGGCCTCGGTCTCGAAGAAGAATATCACGACAAAGCGATGCGTGATTTGGACGAAAGTCAAAAAGTGCGCGTCCTCCTCGCGCAGGCGATTTTCGGAAATCCCGACATACTGCTGCTCGACGAGCCGACGAACGGTCTCGATATCGAATCGATTACGTGGCTCGAAAATTTTTTGCTCGACTTTGAAAACATCGTCATCGTCGTCAGCCACGATCGCCACTTTCTCAATACGGTGTGTACGGTCATCTGCGATATCGATTACGGAAAGATCACGCAGTTTTCCGGCAATTACGATTTTTGGTATCAGATGAGCCAAATGCTGCAAAAGCAGGCGAAAGATCAGGCGAGACGGCGCGAAGACAAGATGGCCGACTTGAGAGAATTTATCCAGCGCTTTGCGTCGAACGCGGCGAAAAGCCGGCAAGCGACGAGCCGCAAAAAAGTGCTCGATAAGCTTGCCCTCGAAGAGCTTCCCGTCACGAGCAGAAAATTTCCGTACATTCACTTTGCTCAAGAGCGCGCCATCGGCAACAACACGCTCGAAGTGAAAAAGCTCAATTACGCTCAGGACGGTGTCGAGCTTTTGAAAGATTTTTCGCTTATCGTAAACCGTACCGATAAAGTCGCCTTCGTCGGTATCGAACACAATTCCATTTCGGCGTTTTTCGACATCATCGCAGGAGAAAAGAAGGCGGATTCGGGTGAAGTGTTTTGGGGACAGACGACGAGTTATTCCTACTTACCGCGCGACACGAACAAGTATTTTGAAAACGATTTGACGATTACCGAGTGGCTTAAACAGTATTCGAAAGAACAGGACGACGCTTACGTGCGCGGATTTTTAGGCAGGATGCTTTTCAGCGGCGACGAATCGCTGAAGCCGGTCAAAGTGCTTTCCGGCGGTGAAAAAGTGAGGTGTATGCTTTCGAAGATGATGCTGCAAAATGCGAACGTACTCATATTCGACGATCCGACAAACCATTTGGATTTGGAAGCGATCGAAAGTCTCAACAACGCGCTTGAAGATTTTCCGGGCGTCGTGCTGTTCAACAGCCACGATCACGAATTCATTTCGTCGATCGCAAACCGCATCGTCGAAATCACGCCGAACGGCGTCATCGACCGCATGATGAACTTCGACGACTATATCGCAGACGATACGGTGACGGAGCTTCGAAAAAAATATTACGAAGGTACCGGCAAAAAAATCAAATACCGCGTGTGAGGGCGGGGCATATGGCAGGCATAAAAACGCGGACGATTTTTTCGCTTTCGGTTTTATTGTGCGCCGTGTCTTTTGTCTCAGGAGAAAGCGCAAAGCCGAAAGATTTTCCGATCCTCACAAAGCTTCGTACCGTTCCGTGCGGAAAGCAGCCGAAGCAGGTCGTCTTTTCTCCCGACGGAAGCTGCATAGCCCTGCCGCTCCTCGACGACGCAGGCTTTCAAATTGTACAGACCGGCGATCAAAGTGTGCGTACGATGTATCCTCCGCGTTCGGCGCAAAAAGGTTTTGCCGAAGCTCTGTTCGTCGCCGAAAAAAATGCGTTTTTTATTTCGCAGATGACGACCGGTTATATCTACGAATACGCGTGGCCCGGATTTACGTACCGCCGTGAAATAAAAACGTTCGGCGTCTGGCCGAAATTCATTTCGTGGTCGAACGAAAAAAATATGCTCGCCGTTTCGAATTGGGTGTCGAATACCGTAAGCCTCATCGATTACGAAACGGGAAGCCTCGTGCGTACGCTCAAGACGGGAAAGGAGCCTCGCGGAACGGCGTTTACTTCAGGCGGCGCCTCTCTCATCGTTTTGTGTTTCGGCGGCGGCTCCATCCAAAAATTCGATATCGAATCGGGCTCTCTCATACAAACGATCGAAAAGGAAAAAGCTGCGATGCGCCATATCGTTATAAATGCCGATGAGACGAAAGCCTATGTGAGCGATATGTATCACTGTTCGGTATATGAAATCGATTTAATAAAATTTACGCTTACGCGTTCGATACGCGTTTTTTCCAATCCGAATACGATAGCCCTTTACGGCAGCTATCTTTTCGTTTCTTCCCGAGGCCCGAACAATCCCCAAGATTACACGAAACGCAGTCCTGTCAACGGCAGGCTTTCCGTCATCGATATCGACTCGTGGAAAATAGTACAGGAGATAGAAGGCGGCAATCAGCCGACGGGACTCGGCATTTCAAACGACGGCAAGTACCTGTGTTCTTCGAATTTTCAAGATGCGAACATCGAACTCTACCGCATAAGGCCGCCGTCCGAATTTTAAAAGCCGCGCGCGATCTGTGCCGCGGCGAACGACGGAGTTTCCGCCGGTGAGCGACCGTTTTGCACATGGGACTCCCGCTCATACAAATCGCGTGCTCTCGTGTGTGTTGCAGTCGCGCGAGCGTACGCATTCTCGTCGGGTCGCGCGAGCGTACACACCGCACTCTTGCCGGTTTGCTTCCGCGCATTGCACACGCTGCACCGCCTGAGATTTCAACTTTTCAATTTTTTCAGCATGTCGGCAAAATAATCGTGTGCTTTATCTTCGCTGACCGGCTCCGTTTTTTTCACTTCGTGATATTCGACGAGATTTTCCGGTATCTCTTCGAGAAAACGCGACGGCGTGCAGTCGACCGTCGCCTGCATGCGCCGCCGCTTTTGGCACGAGGTAATCAATAATTTGTCCCGTGCGCGCGTGATCGCGACGTAAAAAAGTCTGCGTTCTTCTTCGACGTCTCCGTCCGTTTCTTCGACGGAACGCGCGTGCGGCATAAGCCCTTCTTCCGCACCGGCGATAAACACGACGGGAAATTCGAGCCCCTTCGACGCGTGGATCGTCATCAAATTGACTTTACCTTTGCCGTCGTCGTCTTCGATGTCGTCGCGGCTCAAGAGCGTAATGCGGTTCAAATAATTGAACAGACTCGGATCGAAATTGTCGGGATTGTTTTCCCACGTTTCGATCGACATGAGCAGCGTTTCGATATTCTGCAATTTAAAGCGCACCGCTTTTTCGTTTTTTTGAAATTCGCCGATGATGTAGTCGCGGTACTGTACCTCGTCGATGAGTTCGCGCACTTTGTTTGCAAGCCCCCGACCGCCGAAAAGCTTTGCCCTCGCGCCTTCGATCGTATCGATAAATTCTCCGAGCGATTTTTTTGCCGAATCGGAAAGCGCTCCTGTGGGATCTTTTTGCAGATAGCGGATCGCATCCCACAGCGTGCTCGCATTTTGCTTTGCCGTTTCGTTTATCGCCGAAATCGTACTCCTCCCGATGCCCCGCCGCGGCGTATTGATGATCCGAAGCAGATTGATGTCGTCGCTTTGATTTGCCGCGACGCGCAGATAGCTTACGATATCTTTTATTTCGAGCCGTTCGAAAAAACTCGTACCGCCGCTCATCGTATAGGGAATGTTCGCTTGAAGCAGGGCTTCTTCGATCGCGCGGCTCTGCGAGTTTGCGCGCATGAGTATGCCGAAATCGTCGTATGTACGCCTCTCTTCCATCGCGATGCCTTGAATGCTTTCGGCGATAAAATCCGCTTCGGCGCTTTCGTTTTCCGGCATAAACAGTTCGATAGGCTTTCCCGAACCGTTGCCGCTCCACAGTTTTTTGTCTTTGCGGTTCGTGTTGTGCGATATGACGCCGTTCGCCGCGCTTAAAATCGTTTCGGTCGAACGGTAGTTTTGCTCGAGGCGGATTTCCTTCACACCCGGAAAATCTTTTTCGAACTGTACGATGTTTTGATAATCGGCACCCCTCCAGCTGTAGATCGACTGATCGTCATCTCCGACGACCGCGATATTTTTATCGGCAAGGAGACGCATGAGCTCGTACTGCTGCCGGCTCGTGTCCTGAAATTCGTCGACCATGATGTACGTGTAGCGAGAACGGTATTTTGCGAGCACGTCGGGGTGTTCATGGAACAGGCGGATCGGCAGCATGATGAGATCGTCGAAGTCGACCGCATTGTACAGCTTCAATCCCTGCTCGTACGATTCGTAGAGCGCTCGGTACATATCGTTTGCGCTCTCCCAATTTTTGCGCCCGGTTTTTATGTTTGAAAAAAGATTTGCGATTTTGTATAAGTCGAGCGCATCGGATGTGAACTGCAGTTCCCGCGCGCTTTCTTTGATGAGGGAGGCTTTGTCGGTTTCGTCGTAAATCGAAAAATTTTCCCGCCAGCCCAGTTTGGCGATGTCCTGCCTGAGAATGCGCACGCCGAATGCGTGAAACGTGGACACCGTGAGGTTTTGCAGTTTTTTGCCCGTCAGCGATTTGACACGCTCTTCCATTTCGCGCGCGGCTTTATTCGTAAAGGTCAGCGCAAGGATCGCGCTTTGCGGAATGCCTTCATCGAGCATGTGCGCAATGCGGTACGTGATGACTCTCGTTTTACCGCTTCCCGCTCCTGCGATAATCAAAATAGGACCTGCGATCGTCGTGACGGCGCGAAGCTGTTCGGGATTGAGTTCCGTTTTCAATGCATGTATGTCGAGCTCGGGCATGGCGCACAGTGTATCACTCGAAACGCTCTTTGTGCAAGTAATTTTTTAAATAATTTTTTTTAATCATTTGACAACGGGGAGAAGTGCTGTTACAATGGCCGGAAATATCTAACGGGTTTTTCAGAGAGTTTTAAAAATCGAGGGTAAAAAATTATGGGACTTTCAAAACGACAAAGACTTGAATGCGTATTGCACGGCGAGCTGCCGGACAGACCGCCCGTTACCGCATACAGGCATTTTCCGAAGCGGGAAAGAAAGCCTGCGGAATTGGCCGACATTATGTTGGACTGGCAAAAAAAATACGACTGGGATATTATGAAAATCCATCCCTCGGCGGTTTTTATGCAGGAAGTATGGGGTGACGTTTTCGACTACGAAAATTACGTGCAGGAAATATTTCCTAAAAAAATCGCAAGAGCGACGAGCTTCGACGATCTGTCCGTTTTCGATAAAAAAGACATGAGCAATCAAACGCTTAAAGACCATGTCGAAGCCGCAAGGCTCATTAAAGAAAAGTCGGAAGAAGATATTCCGACCGTGCATACGCTGTTTACGCCGCTGACGGTCGTAACGAATGTGTTCGAATGTCCCTTCGTTCGGCGTCATTTTCCCGCCGACAGAAAAGATAATAAAATTTTCGACATCATAAAAAACAGAGGCGCAGAATTGGAAGCCGCCTTGGAAAATATCACCGATACGTATATCGCCTATTGGAAAGAATTGAAAAAGACGGGTATAGACGGTTTTTTCTACGCGGGAATTTCGTGGGCAAGAACGGGATATATGGCCGAAGACGAATGGAAAACGTATGTAAAAAAATACGATTTGAAATTCTTAAACGAAGTAAAAAAAGACGGAGGATTGATCATCTATCATACGTGCGGCATCAAAAGCAATCCCCAAAGGTTTTCCGATTATCCGATCGATATTTTGCATTGGGATCAGGGCGGCGAAGATAATCCGTCCATAAAAGAAGCGCAAACGTTTTTGAAAAAAATCGTGCCGATGGGCGGTGTCGATGAAATGATTTTCGGAACCGGTGCCGAAAAAAAGATCGGTGAGCTTGCCGAAAAAGAAATACAAGACAATAAAGACATTCCGTTTATTTTAGCGCCCTATTGTTCCGTTTCAATACATACAAGCGATGCGGAACTGAAGGCGTTCAGAAATAGTGTTAATTTGTAAAAAAGGAGGAAAATTAACATGACAATGCCGGCAATAATAACATGCATCATTTTTGTTGTTGTTATAATTTTGCTCGTATGGCAACCGGTGCATCCGATTTTGATCGGTGCTGCAATTCCGGCCGTTTTAGCCGCCTTTAAGATAATAGACGGCGGTACGGCGTATGCGGAATTCGGAAATACGACGGTAGTATTTTTTATGGGACTCGTCGTGGTCGGGGAGGCGTTCTTTAAAACGGGACTGGCCGATTACATAGGCGGGAAAATAATCGGGCTCATCGGCAAAACCGAAAGGGGCTTGATACTCGGAACGTCGATCGTCGGCGGAGGGCTTTCCGCATTTTTGAACGACACGGGCACGACCGCCTGTTTAATGCCGATCGTCGGATCGATGGCGGAAAAAGCGAATGTACCTAAATCGAAATTGCTCATGGCGCTCGCATATGCGGCTTCGCTCGGCGGTACGATAACCTTAATCGGAACGACTCCGCACATCGTCGCGAACGGTATGCTCAAAGATATGGGCTTGCGTGAGTTCGGTTTTTTCGAATATACGAAGATCGGCCTGCCGCTCCTCATCGTCGGCATGATTTACATGGCGCTTATCGGAACGAAACTGTTGCCGGTAAAAGATATAGAATCGAAAGAAGGCGAAAGAAAGAGCGAAAAAAATCCTGCTAAAATGATAACCGTCGCGCTCATCTTTTTGGCGGTCGTTATAGCGATGGCTACAAAGATCGTACCGATGCACATAGCAGGTGTTTTCGGAGCGCTGCTCGTCGTACTTACCGGCTGTATATCCGCTCAGGATGCGATCAAATCTTTCAGCGTCACGACCGTCTTTTTGGTCGGCGGAATTTTCCCGCTCAGCAAAGCTTTGGTTAAAACAGGAGCTGCAAAATACATCGTCGATCTGCTCAGTCCTGCGCTGCACGGTTTACCGCCGGTACTTTTAATAGCCGCCATATCGCTGATCATGCTTGTCGTCACTCAATTTTTGCTGAACTCGTCGGCTACGGTATTGATGCTGCCGATCGCCATATTGGTGTGTCAGGCCGCGAATATAAATCCTCTTGCGGGAGCGATGGCCGTTTCCGTTTGCGCTTCGGGTGTGTTTACGACTCCGTTCGGGACGGGACCGAACCTTTTGGTTTGGGAAGCCGGCGGATATACGATGAAAGACTATTTGAAATGCGGTGCGCCGCTTTTGATTTTATTTTGGATCGTTACGACCGCTTTGTGTTCAATCATTTATCTCTAAACGCGAATTAAAATAAGGGAGCGCCGATTACTGCGACCGTCGTATGCAATCGGCGCTTTTTTTATACGCCGCCGATCGAATGCGTCATGTCGAGCGCGTCATTCACATTTTCGCCGCGTTGTGGTATACTGAAAGCCTATGAATCGGGCTGTCAGCGCTTTTTTGGCAAAACATAATTTTATCCGTCACATCGATATCGACTCGGTGATCGATGCGCTTTTGTACGATATGAATTCCGGTCTTCACGGGCAAAAAGTTTATCAGGATATGATACGCACGTACAGCAATCCGCCGGAAAATCCCGCTTCGGATAAGAGCGTCATCGTCATCGATGCGGGCGGAACGAATTTCCGCTCCTGCCTCGTGTCGTTCAATGAGCAGGGAAAAGCGTCGATCGATTTTCTCGAAAAGACGAAGATGCCGGGTGTTGCAAAAGCGCTTTCACGTTCGGATTTTTTCGATGAAATCGCATCGAACATCGAACATTTAAAAGACAAAGCCGAATCGATCGGTTTTTGTTTTTCATATCCGATGGAGATCACCGACGACGGAGACGGCATCCTCATCAGGTTTACGAAAGAAGTGAACGCGCCCGAAGTCGTCGGCTGCCGCATCGGCGAAACGCTCAAAAAAACGCTTGAAGCGCGCGGATGGAAAAAGCTGCGGCGCGTCACGCTCTTAAACGATACGGTGGCGGCGCTTCTTGCGGGAGCTGCGACGCCGGATGCGGGGAAAAAGTATTCGTCATACATCGGTCTTATACTCGGCACGGGATTGAACGCTGCGTATATTCAGCCGAAGATGCCGGACGTAAAAGATTTTGCCAAGCAGATCGTCGTGTGCGAATCGGGAAAATTCGGCGCTATAGTCTGCTCCGATTTCGATGACGCGCTCGACGCGAAAACGCTGAGTCCCGGAAAATACCGCACGGAAAAACAGTGTTCGGGCGGCTACCTCGGGGACGTCGCATTTGAAGCGTTGAAAGCTGCGGCGGAAGAAGGACTTTTCGGAAAAGCGTGCGCAAAGCGCATCCTCTTATTGTCCGCTTTGTCCCTCGTCGAAGCCGACGCGTTTTTACACGCGCCGTACAGCACGAACGCTTCCCTCGGAGCCCTTGCCGCCGAAAGCGCTTCAGACGAAGATTACGATCGCATATTTCAGATCCTCGATGCCGTTATGGAGCGCTCCGCCCGCTATGCCGCCGCCATCCTCGCAGCATGCGTCATTCAAAGCGGCGAGGGGAAAAATGCTTCTCGCCCCGTGTGTATACTCTGCAACGGCAGCACGTATTTTAAAACGCACATGCTCGCCCGGCGCGTACACGGCTATCTCGAAGAAGCGCTCACAAAAGAGAGAGACCTCTATTGGGAGATAATTTCGCGGGAAAACGATATAACGCTCGGAGCGGCGATCGCCGGGCTTATTGAAGAGTAAATAAAATAACGCTCAATATCGGCCGGATTAGCGCCGATGTAGGAAGTATATAAACGGGTGGGTTACGATGGCAAAAGGGAAAAACTTAGGCAAATCGATTGTCCTTCTTTTTCTGATTATCATTCTCTGTCTCGGCGGCTTATTGTGGTTCGATTATTTGGGAATCATTCACGCAAAGGCGCTGTTTACGCCGCTGTATCGCATGCTGGGCAGGGAGCCTCAGACGTCGACGACAGCCGTTCGCCCGCTCAACAACGATATCGATCAGGATCGCATAGACAAACAGCGTGAAGCGCTCAGGCTTTATAAGGAAGAACTCGATCAAAAAGAGAGCGAATTGACCGCGTCCGGTCAACAAAACGAGCGGATTGCGGCCGAACTTGCCGAACGAGAAAAAACGCTCGAAGAACGCGAAAAAACATTCAACAATTTGCAAAAAAAGTACGATGATAAAGAAGTAAACATAGAACAGATCGCAACGCGTCTGTACAATATGCCGCCCGCCGCGGCCGTTCAGGAACTTGTGGCGATGGACGATCAGCTCGTGATCGACGTTTTGCGCAAAGAAGAAGAAATGGCGACGGTGAAAAAGCAGTATTCGATGACATCGTACTGGCTTTCACTCATGCCGGCGGAGCGGGCTGCGGCAGTTCAACGGAAGATGGTGAGCAAGCCGAAATCGCTTGACTGAACTTCCCTGCGGTCATTCTTTGTTTGCACAAATGGAGGATGGCGATGCAGGGAAGCCCTGTTGCAAAACTAAGCGCAGTTCCGAAAGTAAACGCAATCGATAAAATCGACTCACTTCCATCGCAGCTTTCAAAAAAAATTCTTTTATCGCGTACGAAAAACGAAGAGCATTCATTCGCAAAGCTCCTCGCGCGTGCGCAGGGCAAAAAAATCGATGCTCAAGTTTCCGATGTGTTTTCGGGTGCGGGACTTTCAGCGCGCGGAAAATCCGAATCTCTTTCGCGCTCAGGCGGAAAGGCTGCGCATGGAGGAGCTTTCGAAAAGATCCGTGCCAGAAGTGCGGAACATTCTTCCGCTCGAAATGCGAAATCGGATATGCTTTTAGGAGCGAATGGACTTCGCGAAAGCAAGCGCGCTTTCACGAATCTCAGACGGGAAGACGTGTCGAAGACGAAACCGGTGCGGAACGATGCCGCCGATACGAAAAAAGAAAGCAAAACCGCCGCTGCAAAAGATATCTCAAAAAAAGAAACGATCGACGCTGCAAAAAATGTTGTAAAAAAACAACACGACGACACTTCTTCGGATTTCAACGAAAAAAAATCTTTTGAGTACACGCAGGATGAAAGCCGCGGAAAAACGGGCGATGCCGAAATGCTTGAAAAGGCGGAAGTAGTCGATGGTACCGATGCCGCACGCGCCGCGCTCTTGCAGGATTTTGCATATCTCGTCGACGGCTCTCGCGATTTTGAAATCGTGCGCGTCGGAAATGCCGAAGCCGGCGGAACCGCCGAAAGCGATGCGGACGATTTTTTTGCCGAAAGCCTATCCGTTTCCGAAGAAGCCGTCCCGTTTCAAATAGGAAGCGCTGTTGTGCATACGACCGATTTGTCGGACGGTGAAACTGAAGGAGGCGAATTTTCGGATAACGGATTTTCGGACGACAAAGCGTTTTCATTTGAAATAAATGATGATGCTGTCCTTTCAAAACGAGAGCGCGCATTCGATGCCGACGGTAAAATCCTCGTCACCGATCTTCGAACGGAAACGGCGGAAATCCTTTCCGAAGTAAAACCCGAATCGGAAAAGTTGATAAAACTCGATGCGGCAAACGGCGCTTCGTCCGAGCTGACTATGTTCGTTTCGGAGAGCGTTCGACAAAACGTTTTCCCCGCAAACGGTCAAAGTACGCAGGCGGCAAGTTCGAACTTTCAAACGATGCTCGCAAATCAAATACGGCAAAACGCATCCGACTTCGTAAAAGCGGGTTCGATCGTTTTGCGCGACAACAACGCGGGAACGATCAACCTCGTACTGCGTCCGGAATCGTTCGGAAATGTAAAGATCAGCTTACAGCTTTCCGATAAGGTAGTTAGCGGACAAATTACGGTGCATTCCGAAGAAGCGTACAATGCGTTTAAGGAAAGCGCCGATGCGCTTAAAACTGCGTTTGCACAAAGCGGTTTCGAAGCGGGCGGTTTTACCGTAGCTTATTCGTCGGCCGGAACGGGCGGCAGTTTTTCGGGAAGCGAAACGGGCGAGGGCTTTGCCGATGCGCGGCATGCGGGACGATATGAAGACGTGTTCGTGCCGGAAGAAAGCGCGGCTTCGGGCGGAAGCTATATTGCAGGCGAACACGCGGTAAATGTCATCGTATAGATTGTTATCGTATGATAAATTATTAATTATTAATTGATAAGACAGAGGTAGATGATGGACGGAATCAACACCACCATGAGCGCAGCCGACAAAGCGGCGGTCGATTTTGCCGTAAACGGCTACAACAAAGAACTTGGCGTAAAAGGACGTACGGTCAATCATTCGTTGGGCAAGGATGACTTTTTAAAACTTCTGATAGCGCAGCTGTCGAATCAGGATCCGACAAGTCCGATCGAAAACACCGAGTTTATCGCTCAGATGGCGCAGTTTTCATCGCTTGAACAGATGACGAACATGAGCGCGGAGTTTACAAAGCTCGCGGGCGTGTTCAGAGTTTCCGAAGCGTCTTCGATGCTCGGAAAGACGGTTACACTCAACGTCGGAGATACCACTACGACGGGCGTCGTGCAGGCTGCAACGCGTGAAGAAAATCCGCGCGTCATGGTAGGCGGCAGATACTACACGATGGATCAGATCAGCGCGATTTACGGAAATTAAACGGGGGCAGCTCTATGATGAGATCACTGTATTCGGGCGTTTCGGGATTGCAAAATCACCAGACGCGCATGGACGTCATCGGCAACAACATCGCGAATGTAAATACGTTCGGTTTTAAACGTGCCCGCGTCAATTTTCAAGATATGATTTCCCAGCAGCTTTCGGGGCCGGCTCGTCCGAACGACGAACTCGGCGGCGTCAATCCGAAAGAAGTGGGACTCGGCATGACGATCGCATCCGTCGACAATATCTTTACGCAGGGCAATTTACAGACGACAGGAGTGACGACCGACATCGCGATCGAAGGCAACGGCTTTTTTATCTTAAAAGACGGCGAGCAGTCCTACTATACGCGGAACGGAGATTTTTCACTCGACCGCGACGGTACCTTTGTCAATCCCGCAAACGGTATGCGCGTGCAGGGTTGGATGGCGCAGGAAGTAAACGGCATCGAAATCGTTTCGACGTCCGCCACTCCGACGGATATCGTTATTCCCGTCGGGTCGAAAGATCCGCCGCGCGCGACGCAAAATGTTTTATTCCGCTGCAACCTCGATAAAAATACGCCGCTCATTCCCGAACAGGCGAACGCGGAAGATATCATCCGCGGTACGTGGGGAACGGAACAGGAAATCTACGACAGTTTCGGCAATAAACATCTTTTATCCGTGTCTTTTACGAGGGTTCCCGGCTCGGTCAATCAATGGCAGGCGACGGTAAACGTCGATGCCGACAACGCGGACTTTACGCAGACGAGAGTCGGACTCAATACGACCGACGGCATGGGAAATACGTTTATCGTATCTTTCGACAATATGGGACGCCTGCTTTCCGTCGAAGATTCTGCCGGCGTCGCATCGAACGAAGACGGACAGATTTTGCTGCAGACCTCGTTTACCGTTCCCGAATCGAATCCCGACGCGGACGGCAATCCGTACCGGCAAACGCTCAACATCAACATCGGTACGATCGGCAGCATGACCGACACGATCACGCAGGACGCATCCCGGTCGACGACAAAGGCGTTTTCACAGGACGGATACACGCTGGGCTACCTCGATAATTTCAAAATCGATTCGAACGGTGTCATAACGGGCGTGTATTCGAACGGCAGTGTGCGTACGCTCGGACAGATCGCGATGGCCTCTTTTACGAACGACCGCGGATTGGAAAAGGCGGGCGACAATACGTATACCGAATCGAACAATTCGGGGCAGGCGATGATCGGCGAAAGCGGAGTGGCGGGAAAGGGCAAACTGCTTTCCGGCGCGCTCGAAATGTCGAACGTCGATTTGGCCGAACAGCTTACCGACATGATCGTTACGCAGCGCGGTTTCGAATCGAACGCAAAGACGATTCAAACGACCGACTCGATGCTTGAAACGATTTTATCGCTCAAGCGCTGATGATTGACGGGCAAAGTTCCCGCTGCTAAAAAGGGCACGGCCGAAACGGCTGTGCCCTTTTTTAAATTAATAATTATTAAAATT
>ERZ772960.1825-NODE-1825-length-16322-cov-9.276388_pt1 | contig 16322 bp, 13 predicted proteins | sample MGYA00580678_ERZ772960 | MGnify/ENA primary metagenome ERZ772960 (study PRJEB29015, sample SAMEA2737930) | human oral metagenome | biome: human oral; feature: human-associated habitat; material: dental | place: China | collected 2059 ... | reverse complement strand
TGTGTGGAGATGCCGCCCGCAAAGAGATTCGGATTGAACGCAGGACGGCTGACCATCGCCAAGACCTCACCCGTCTGTGGGTTCATGACCACTGCAGCCGCCGCATGTGCATGCACAATGGCAAGCTGTGCATCCACCGCCTGCTCTGCAGCCTCCTGAAGATGCTTGTCAATCGTCAAAACGAGATCGTTGCCCGGCACGGGGGACTGACGACCGAGCAGCTGTACGGGACGACCGGATACATCCACCTCCACCTGATCGCCGCCGTTGATGCCGCGCACCTCCTTATCGTAGATGCGCTCCAAACCGAACTTACCGATGATGTAGCCCGATTTATATCCCTCGTCCTTGCGGCGTTCGAGTTCCTCCTCGTTGATTTCGCTCACATAGCCAAAAACGTGCGCTGCGTATTCCCCGTAAATATAGTCACGGATCGGCAACACCTCGATCACGACACCCGGATAGTCATCCTTTTGCTCCTCAATGATCGTGACAATGTCCGGCAATACATCGGTTTTGATGCGAATTGGGTCAAATCCAATGTGCGCATCAATCTTCTGTTGAATCTCCGCCACCGGAACATTGATGAGCTTTGATACACGCGCGATCACCTCAGGCGAAACCGGCTCCGTCAAAGGAAGCAGCGATACCGCAAAACCGGGGCGATTCGTCACGAGGAGTTCGCCATTGCGGTCATAAAACGTCCCGCGCGCCGCCTCTGCCGGTATGATGCGGATACGGTTGCCCTCTGCAAGACGTGCGTAGAGTTCACCGTCATAGACCTGCAAATAGCCGGCACGACCGATCAGCACCATGATGATAAGGACAATCACAGCTCTCAGGAATTGCAGCCGCCCGCTAAAATCTTCATTTTCGTTCACAATTACACTCCGAGAAATACGTTCTAACGCTTCGGATCACGTATGCGCTTATCCAGATGAAAGGTCGCCCAGTGAATCGGATAAGCAAAGATCAGCTGGAACAGCAGCAGAATGAAAAGCACGCGCCCCATATGCAGAAAGGGATTGAAATGATAGCCAAGCAAATACACGATGAGTGTCGAAATCACGTATTTGGCAAAGGTCGCCGCGATTGACGCCGTAATTGGAAGAAAGAACTGCTCTTTGAATACGCGGTCAGAGAACCGTCCAAAGAAGAGTCCGATCAGCGTCAGTGTAAACGCATGCAGTCCAAAAAAGGAACCCACACTGAGATCCTCCATCAGACCAATGGAAAATCCGACAAATCCGCCCCACGCACTGCCGCGCAAAAAAGCATAAGAAACCGTCGCTAAAAGCAGCAGATCCGGTACAACCCCATAGACAGAGATGAGCGGCAAAAAAGAGAACTGCAGCGCAAAGAGTACAACGAAAAAAACAATAAAGTAACGGTGTTTTTTCACTGCGTCGCCGCCTTTGCCTGTGTCGCAGAGATCTGAGCTGCTGCAGCCGCACCGGGGCTGAGCGGCGCGGGCTGAATGGGAGCCGGAGGTGCCTCACGCGATGCCGTAATGATCGCCACATCCTCAAGCCGCTGGAAATCTACCGCTGTATCGATCAGTGCGACCTTGAGAAGCCCGGTATCATCACTGTGCTGGGAAACAATCCGCCCCACCGGAATCCCCTTCGGATAGATTCCTCCGAAGCCGGATGTAATGACAATATCACCATCCTGCACATCCGCATTGCGTGGAATGTTCACCATCTGCGGCATATAGGGGTTGTCCATTGACCCCGAGACAATGCCAGTCACACGGGATTCCGTACGCTGAACAAGCGTCCCGACGGAGGAGCGCACATCAAGGATCAGCTGCACCTTGGATGAAAGTGGTGCAACCTCCGTTATGCGTCCCACAAGCCCCTTGCCCGTGACCACGGGCATATTCTCGCGCACCCCATCCTTTGAGCCACGATCCACGACAATGGTACTCGTCCAGAGTGCCGCATCCCGCCCAATCACACGCGCAGCAAGGAGATCGAACTGCTGCACCGACTGCTTGTACGCCAGCAGTTCGCGCAGACGTGCATTCTCCGCCGCGTACTCCTCTGCCATCGTATTTTGCTGACGCAGCTGCTCGACCTCGTTCTTGAGCATTTTATTCTGCTCATGCACCGTAGCAATTTCCCACAGGTTCGACGTCACATATTGAATCTGCTGCCCCGCATAGGAAAAGATCATCTCAAATGGGGCAAGCACGGTTCCGACCGTACTCGTCGATGCAGTCGCCTGAAATCGTCCGCGTGCGGCAAAGAAAATGACGCAGAACAGAGCGAGCAGAACAAAGAGCAGCGCCCAGATCTTGCGGCCTGACTGCCTTGCCCGTCCGATTCGATCAATCATTGTTTCAATTTCTTTGAGGACATGACGACATTCTTGAGCAGCCCGATGTTCTCAAGTGTCCGCCCGGTTCCCTCACCAACACAGGAGAGCGCATCCTCGGATACGAGGACGGGCATCCCCGTCTCATGCGAGAGCAGCTTGTCAAGGTTCATGAGAAGTGCCCCTCCGCCCGTCATCATAATGCCATGATCCATGACATCCGCCGCGAGTTCCGGTGGTGTCTTCTCAAGGGTCCCCTTCACTGCATCGATAATCTTATAGATTGGCTCGTTCAGTGCCTCACGGATCTCCTTCGCGCGGATCGTCAGCGTCTTCGGCAGACCGCTCACGAGATCACGTCCGCGAATGTCCATCGTACGATCCGTATCCGGCGTCACAATCGCCGTTCCGACCGTAATCTTGATCTCCTCTGCCGTCCGCTCACCGATCATGAGGTTATACATCCGCTTGATGTACTGCACAATCGACGAGTCCATCTCATCGCCGCCGATGCGGATGGAACGGCTCGTCACAATACCGCCGAGGGAGATCACGGCGATCTCCGTCGTGCCGCCGCCGATATCGACGACCATGCTGCCCGTTGCCTCCTCGACCGGAAGCCCTGCACCAATCGCCGCCGCCATCGGCTCCTCAATCAGATATGCCTCGCGTGCACCTGCCTGCTGTGCCGCGTCGATAACCGCGCGCTTTTCCACCTCCGTCACGCCGGAGGGAACGCCGACCACAACACGTGGACGAACAAACGATTTTGATCGCATTGCCTTGCGGATAAAGTATTTCAGCATCGCTTGCGTCACATCAAAATCCGCAATAACACCGTCCTTCATTGGACGAATTGCTACAATATTTCCAGGGGTACGGCCGATCATCTGCTTAGCTTCCTCGCCCACTGCAAGCACGTCACCCGAATCACTCTTGATCGCAACAACAGACGGCTCGCGCAGAACAATCCCGCGTCCCTTGACATGTACCAATGTATTTGCCGTGCCGAGGTCAATCCCCATATCATGTCCACCAAAAAGACCAAACATTGTAAAAGGAGTCTCCTTCCATACAAATGAGATGTATTCGTATCAATAATTCCATATACGCCGCCAATAAGGCGTGCAGAATCAGTATATCATAAGCATCTTTATTTTTCCATGAGATTTTATCGGGAAACAGGCGGAACGGGGTACACTTTTTTTTATCGTCTTATCTTAGGACGATTTAACTATATCCTTGACGGGCACGCACCTTTCCTCTATAATGAAATCTATATAGGAAGCACTGTATAAGGAGACTGAGACGCATGGATATTCAATCAAGGTTACTGACAGTGGATTTTTATAATTGCAAAGCCGAAAAATGCAGTGATGCAGCTGCACTGAGCGCCAGGATCTCAGAGGCGCTCAGAGAACTGAATCTCAGCCCCCTGCAGATCATTACGGATGTCCAGCAGAGCGGTCACATCTCTCTGATGGCACTTCTTCCGGACGGTCATCTGGCACTGCATGTCCACCCTGAACTGTGCCACGCCTCACTCGACATTTACCTTTGCGCAGAGAATGCCGCACTGGATCCGATTGCACGAGTCCTGCGCAAGACATTCCAGCCGGAAAAAACAAAGAGCACCCACCTGCGGCGCGGCGACTTCCGTTCCCCCTCCGAGATCCGACCCAAAACGACAACGCGCGTCGCCCCCATTCGGAAGATCAAGAGTACCGGTGCAAAGGTCATCCGCATCCTTGCACGGCGCAACCGTGGATAAAAGAGAGGCTTCTGTACGAAATGGATCACTTCGTACAGAAGCCTCTCTTTTTTTATATAAGTCGTTCAAATTCAGTGATTCTCAGCATTTGCCTCCTGACACTCCGGACAGTAGCCGAAGAAATACATCTGCTGTGAGACGATGCGATAGCCTGTTACCGACGCGACATTCTTATCGAGCGCGGGAAGCGATGCGATGGGAACATCCGCAACCTTATCACAGGCAATGCAGCGGACATGCGGATGTGAGGAAATATCCGCATCATAGCGGAAAGCCTCCTCCCCCACGTTCAGCTCACGTACAATGCCGATCTCGCAGAACGCATCGAGTGACTTGTAGACGGTGGCAAGACTCATGGTCGGATAATCCGGACGCAGCTCCTTGTAGAGCGTCTCTGCCGTCGGGTGTTCCGTCGTTGCTGCAAGCGCGGCATAGACGGCAAGGCGCTGCGGTGTCACCTTCTTTTTGTTCTGACGAAGAATATCCGTCACCTCGCCGAGTGTCAACATTGTATGTTCTCGCATAATAATTCCTACTTCGCTTTTCTACCAAATCTAAAATCGTTATTATTTATGTATTATAATACTCTATCCGAAAACTCCTGTCAATAGTCCCGACCATCTTACTGCAACAAGAATACATCCCTACCTTTGGCACGACTCTAAAAGCATGTTATAATGAAGGACATTGAACAATAGAAAGAAAGGTTTGATTCCATGCGCATTTCCGATATTCCGGCCGCAATCGCGGGCGAACTTTCCATCCGTCCGCAGCAGGTCGAAGCTGTTATCACCCTCCTGGATGACGGCAATACCATTCCATTCATCGCACGTTACCGCAAGGAGGCGACCGGCTCGCTGGAAGATGAGATGCTGCGACAGCTGGATACACGCCTTACCTATCTGCGCAGTCTTGTCAAGCGGCAGGAAGAAATACTCGCCCGCATCGAGGAGCAGGGAAAACTAACCGACGAACTGCGCATGGCGATTGAGGGCGCCGAGAAACTGCAGACGCTTGAGGACCTCTATCGTCCCTACAAGCAAAAAAAACGTACCAGAGCCTCCGTGGCGCGTGAGCGCGGGTTGGAGCCTCTTGCAAATGCCATGCTTATGCAGCGGGAGACAGCGGGGACACCCGAGGAGTTTGCAGCCTCTTACATAGATGCCGAAAAGGAAGTACCAACCGCCGACGATGCACTTGCGGGTGCCCGTGATATCCTTGCGGAGACCATCATGGACGAGGCGGAGCTGCGCAGCCTCATGCGTGAAAAGTTCTGGAAAAGCGCGGTACTCGAAACGACGCTGGATGCAGATGCAGAGGATGCACAAGTTTTCCAAATGTATGACGGCTACAGCGAACCCGTTCGCACGCTTCCCTCTCATCGAATTCTCGCCATCAACCGCGGCGAGAAAAAGGGCTGTCTCTCCGTGCGCATTGTCGTCGATCACGAAGCCAATATCGAATGGATCTACAAGCGCATTTATGCACGCCCATCGATCTTTGCGGACGAGCTGCACGCGGCGATTGAGGACGGGTACAAGCGTCTGCTCGTCCCTGCACTCGAGCGCGAACTGCGCACGCAGCTGACAGAATCCGCCGAGGAGAAGGCGATCGCAGTATTCGGGCACAATCTCCGTCAGCTGCTTCTGCAGCCGCCCCTTGCCGGACACACGGTGCTTGGACTTGACCCCGGCTATCGCACAGGCTGCAAGATGGCAGTCGTGGACGCGACAGGGAATGTTCTCACGAGCGGGGTGATTCAGGTCACGAAGAGCGACGGCGAACGACGCTCAGCGGCTCAGACGCTGCTGAAGCTGATAAAGGCACACGGGGTCACGCTCATCTCCATTGGCAACGGTACGGCATCCTACGAGACGGAGCAATTTGTCGCCGCGCTGATCCGCGACAACAATCTCAAGGATGTGCATTACCTCATTACAAACGAGGCAGGTGCCTCCGTCTACTCTGCCTCACAGCTCGCGAAGGAGGAGCTGCCCGACTACGATGTCACGATTCGCGGGGCTGTCTCCATCGCACGGCGCGTGCAGGATCCGCTCGCCGAACTCGTAAAGATCGATCCACAGGCAATCGGTGTCGGACAGTATCAGCACGATGTCAGTCAAAAGCAGCTCAGGGAGACACTGGATACTACTGTAGAGGACGCCGTAAACCATGTCGGTGTCGATCTCAATACCGCCTCCCCCGCCCTCCTGAACCGCATTGCAGGCATCAATACGGCGATTGCAAAGAACATCGTCTCTTACCGAAACAAGAACGGACGCTTTACCAACCGCAAGGCGCTGCTTAAGGTCGCCCGTCTTGGAGACGCTGCCTTTACCCAGTGTGCAGGCTTCCTGCGTATTTATGAAGGTGAAACACCGCTTGACAGCACCGCCATTCACCCCGAGTCCTACGAGCTTGCCCGCTCGATTTTGAGTGAAATGGGTGCGACGGAGGACGATCTGCGTGATCGCGCGAATCTCCCCGCTCTCGCGCTCAAAACCGCGCAGACGGAGCCGACACCACTCGCAAAGAAGCTCGGTGCGGGCGTCCCGACCGTCACCGATATATTAAAGGCAATCGCCCGCCCGGGACGCGACCCACGCGAGGATCTGCCCGCACCGCTCACACGTCAGAATATCATAAAGCTCTCAGACATCGCCGTTGGTACCATCCTCAAGGGTACCGTACGCAATATTACGGATTTCGGCGCATTCATTGACATTGGGCTGAAACAGGCGGGGCTGCTCCATATCTCCGAGATGAGCCACCGCCGCGTGCGTCACCCGCTCGACCTGCTCTCCGTCGGCGATTCCCTTGATGTCATGATCATCAGCATCGACGAGGAGCGCGGCCGTATCGGACTCTCCCTGAAGCGCATGGAAAAGGAAAAGGCACGCGCATGAACCTCCTCGAACAGACCATAGCCGCCATCAATGTGCCCGATATGGAAATTTGCAAGGCGGCTGCCGCTGCGTTGAACGCACAAACAGATGTGGACTTCGGGCGGCTGAATGATGCCCTCCTGCGCTATATCCGAATCACAGAGAATCGTCATCCCGCGCCCCCGCAGACGAGCATCATCATCGCCTGCGCCGACCACGGCGTCGCCGCAGAGAGCGTCAGTGCATACCCGCCCGAGACCACACTCAACATGATGTGCAACTATCTTATCGCACGCGGCGGCACAGCGAATGCCGCCGCGAACTATGCGGGCGCGCGCCTCATCGTCGCCGACCTCGGGGTGAATGCGGACAGCACGGACATCCCAGGACTTCGCCATCACAGTATCGCACGCGGCACGGCGAATATGACACAAGGCCCCGCCATGACGCGTGCACAGGCAGTCACTGCCATAGAGACGGGCATATCCATCGCAAATGACTGTGCCGATCGCGGCGACCGCTGTATCCTCCCCGGTGAGATGGGCATTTCGAACACAACATCGAGTGCCGCGATTGTCGCAGCATTTTTGAAGCTGACTCCCGAAAATGTAACGGGACGCGGCGCAAACATCTCCGATACACGCCTCGCGCACAAGGTTGAGATCGTCCGCCGTGCACTTACGGTCAACAAGCCCGACCCGAACGATGGTCTGGATATCCTCAGCAAGGTAGGTGGATTCGAGTTTGGCTGTATCGCAGGACTCATCCTCGGTGCTGCCGCACGGCGCATGCTCGTCATCCTGGACGGGGCGAATACAACTGCGGCAGCGCTGATCGCGTATGCCCTCGCCCCGAATTGTGTGCATTATCTCCTCGCGTCGCACTCCTCGCTGACGGAGCATTCCCACCCGCACGCGCTCCGACATCTCGGACTCATGCCCATCCTGCGTCTCGACATCCGCCTGAGTGAGGCGGCAGGTTCATCGATTGTACTGCGTATGCTCGCGCAGATGTTAAAGGTGTGGAAAGCGATTGACACTCCTGCAAAGGAGGCGATCCACCGCCCTCCTATCGGCGCGCTTTGCTCGACACTTCCTCCGCAAGCAGGGGAAGCTAATATAGCATTCTTAAAAGCCTCCCCTGCTCCACCAGACCAATCCATCATGGACGCCTTGCAGTACCGTCTCGACAACCTCGCAAAACCCATCCACAGCCTCGGCTTCCTCGAACGGATCGCCGTACAGCTTGCGGGCACGATGGGCTGCAAACGACCGCCCCTTGATACAAAAGCAGCCCTTCTTCTCATCACGGAGGAGGACATTTCCGATGATCCTGCGCACATCCTCCATGCCCTGACAGATGCAGCAAGCATCCCTGTTCATATACGCGTCACATCGAACGGGACAGCGAGCAGCGTAGGCACATATCAAACGGCGTATGAGTTCGCCCACACATATCCGATCCTCATTCTTGGCACGTACGAAACAGGGAAAAGCCCCGCCGTCTCCCATGCGCTCAAGGCTGCTCTCCACGGTGCGGCAATGGGCGGCAGCCTCATCATCCCAGGTGATGCACGAACAGATTGTATTGCACGAGAGGAATGCGCTGCAAATGCGGCTCTGAATCCGTACATCCTGCACATTCTGCCGGACATGCTTACCGTCGATACAAATCTGATCGCGGGCATCGCGGGCATCTTTGGCATGAACATCGTCCGCGCCGCCCTCCATGTCCTGAACGACATGAAGACCTTCACCGAGACAGGTGTTGCTGTCGCCATTGACGGCGCGGGGGCAGGCCGACAGGTACGCGAACAGGCATAAAAATAAGGCAGAATGTATCTGCCTTATTTTTATGTTATGGAATCACTGATAAAATAAAGTCCGTCAGATTGACGTAGATTTTTTCGTCCGAACAAGGAGGCAAACCGGACGCATAGCCCTTGCTATGCGGAGGATCGCGGGCATAGTGCGGGCGAAAAAGATGCGCTAAGATGACGCGGCTGAATTCATCAGTGATTCCTTATATCTCCGCCTCAAGCTGTCCCTTCTTGAACACTTTGCCAATGGTGCCGAACTGGAACGTTGCAGCCTCTTTGACTGTGAAGCGGCCATAGGTATTCCCTGCACGATAGTTCGAGTTGAATGCTTCCCGCATGCCGCCCGCCGTGTGCATCTCCTCGCCGTAGACAAGGAAGGGATTCGGTACGACGGCGAAGAGATTGTTGCCAAGCGGCATACCCCAAAAATCTGCATCACGCGTCGGTGTAACCGCAACGAAACGTGGCTCGAGTTCGGGACGGCTGAGCCGCAGCTGCATATTCGTACAGCGCATCCCCTGCACCTCGTAGAGCTTGATAAAGTCGTCCTGTGCCTTCTTCTTCTGGAACATCGTGCCCTGTACTTCGTAGAGCGCGTTGTAGTCACGCACATAGTCCGCTGCGCGTTCGGCGGGTGTCCGCTCACGCAGTTCATGCACAGGAATCTTCTCCAAAGCCGCCGCATCGGCGGCTTTTTTACGTGCGGCTTCATTCTGTTTTGCTCGGTCGCTCGGCGCGGACTCCTTTCCTGCCGTCGCGCGCGCATAGCTGCCCGCTGCCCGTTCCAACATGTTCACAGGCTTTCCCTGTGCATGTTCCGGCGGCTTCACCGGAGGAGATGCCGCTCCGGTATAGGCGCGTGAGAGTTCACGCTTCATCTCCTCATCCAGTAAGTCACTCACCGAGGGAACGGTACGCTGTGCGGCAGCATTCGCCTCCGCCGCCGAATGATCGGCAGGTGCTTGCTGTGCTTCCTTGCGCACAGGCGAAGCACCCGCACGACGCTCCGCAGCCTCCAGACGCTCCACCAGCTCGTCGATGCGACTCTGCTGACGCAGCGCCATCTTTTCGAGAAGCGTGACCCGCTTCGCGAGTTCATGAATCCGTGTCAGTTCGTCGGTTCCCATTCCCCTGATTTACCCCTTAAACCTCAATCTTTGCCGCGCGCGCAAGCACCTCACGCGCCTCGCACACAATGCGATCCACAATCACCTTGACCGGCTCAATCTCGCGCAGGAGGGTCAAGGTCTCGCCCGCCTGCATCATGCCGTTGACGACATCGCCGTCCACGGCGGCGAGCTTGTTCGTGCCCGTCGCACGGTCGAGCAATTCCTGCTTCGTTGCCTTGCCCGAGAGTTCGAGCGCGACAAATTCCTCGGAGAACTTGTTCTTGATACCGCGTACCGATCCACCGATGGTGAAGCCCGTCACAATCGTATCCGTGTCTACCGCTTCGATCAGCTTCGTCTTCATATTGTTGTGCACAACGCACTCCTCTGCAACGAGGAAGCGTGTCCCCATCTGAATGCCCGCCGCTCCCATGAGGAGTGCCGCTGCAAGCCCGCGCCCATCACCAAAGCCGCCCGCCATGATGACGGGGAGCTTTACCTCGGGGATGACCTGCTCCATCAGCGGCATGGTCGAGAGTACGCCGATGTGGCCGCCGGCCTCCATGCCCTCCACAACGATTGCGTCTGCCCCCTTCTCCTCCACGCGCTTCGCGAGCTTCACACTCGGTACAACGGGGATGACCTTCACTCCTGCCGCGTGCAGCTTCTCAAAGTACGGGACGGGGTTGCCTGCACCGAGCGTTACGAACGCCGGCTTCTCCTCGCAGATCACATCCACAATCTCATCCTTATTCGGCGCCATGAGCATGACGTTGACCCCGAACGGACGATCCGTCAGCGTACGGCAGCGGCGAATCTCATCACGCGTGTACTCCGTTGTACGCCCACCCGTCGAGATGATACCCGCACCGCCCACATTCGATACCGCAGAGGCGAGATTCGCCTCCGAGATCCATGCCATGCCGCCCTGCAGGATGGGAACCTCAATCCCCAAGAGTTCCTTCAGCTGATTTGCCACGTTACTACCTCCTAATTATATACGCTCTATGCCAGCAACGGCATAGGCAGACATCCCTTCTCCGCTGCCCGTAAAGCCAAGGCGCTCCTCTGTCGTCGCCTTGACATTCACATCGCTGACCGCCACATTGAGCATGCGCGCGATATTCTCACGCATCTGAGGAATGTACGGCAGGAGCTTTGGCGCCTGTGCTACGACACACGCATCCACATTGCCGATGGCATAGCCCTCCGCACGTATGAGGCGTACGACCTCGGCGAGGAGCTTTCCGCTGTCTGCGCCACGAAAGCGCTCATCTGTATCGGGAAAATGCGTCCCGATATCCCCGAGTGCCGCCGCGCCAAGCAGAGCATCCGAAACCGCATGGAGCAGCACATCGGCATCTGAGTGTCCGAGCAGCCCCTTTTCATACGGCACATCCACACCGCCGAGGATCAGCTTTCGCCCCTCGACGAGACGGTGCACATCATAGCCCATACCGAACCGTGTCATTCGCCCTCTCCTTTTCTCCGCCGCACAACGCCGCCGAGGAGTCTCTTTGCCTCATGCACGGCGGTCTTCATCAATTCGCCCGCCCCCATGTCGTTGCGCAGAATCGCCTCCGCAACCACCATGTCCTCGGGTGTTGTCACCTTAATATTGCTGTACTCTCCCTTGACGATGTGCACGGGAATGCCGATGCGCTCCACAAGGCTCGCATCATCCGTCCCGAGAAAACCGTCCTCATCCGCACGACGATTCGCCTCAAGCAAAATTTCTTTGCGAAATCCCTGCGGTGTCTGCACCTGCCAGAGCGTGCTGCGCGGCGGCGTCGATACAACGACACCGTCCTCAGACGCAATTTTGATCGTATTCTTCTCCGGCACGGCGATAATTGCCGCTCCCTTCGCACGCACGACGCGGATCAGTTCCTCGATTGTCTCGCGGCGAATCAGCGGACGTGCGGCATCGTGTACGAGTACAATATCCGCCTTTTCCGAAACGAGTGCAAGACCGTTTCGGATCGAATACTGCCGCTCCGATCCACCCTCGACCACCTTCCATGGGGCAAGCCCCTTGACGCGGTTAAGCAGCCCCCGCACCGCATCAACCTCATCTGCACCAACAGCAATGATCAGTTCACCAACCTCGGACACCTTGGAAAACGTGAGCAGCGTCCGCAGGAGCATAGGCTTGCCGGCAAGTGTCAAAAAGACCTTGTTCAGCCCCGCATTCATCCGATGCGCCTGTCCCGCCGCTGGAAAAACCACACTTACCATGTATCGATCCTCCATCCGATTCACCGCGTCAGCTTCGCAAAAATCATGCGACCCGCCGCCGTCTGAAGCGCCGATGTCACCTCTACGGATACAACTTCATTCATACAGTGAAATCCGCCATCCACAACGATCATTGTTCCATCATCGAGATAGGCAAGCCCCTGCCCATGCTCCTTGCCCGGGCGTACAATCTGCACCGTCATGAGATCGCCCGGAATAGCGACCGGCTTCACCGCATTTGAGAGTGCGTTGATGTTCAGCACGGGAACGCCACGCAGCTGTGCCACCTTGTTCAGGTTGAAATCATTCGTAATGATCTTGCCGCCGACCTCCTGCGCCAGTTGCAGGAGTTTGGAGTCTACCTCGGAAATATCCTCGAAATCCGCCTCCGTGACCTCCACCTTCATGCGCGACTCCTTGCGGATCTTTTGCAGGATGTCGAGTCCACGGCGTCCGCGCACGCGCTTCAGCGAGTCCGGCGAATCAGCGATGTGCTGCAGCTCCTCGAGAACGAACACTGGAATGAGCAGCGTCCCTTCAAGGAAGCCCGTCTCGCAGATATCTGCAATGCGTCCGTCAATGATGACACTCGTATCGAGCAGCTTGTACTGACGCTCTGTCTGCGCCGGCTGCACTGATGTCTGCGCGGGAACACGCCCCTCACGGATGCGCGACATATCGCGCAGGAATCGCGGGATAAAGTCAAAGACCGCCGCAAGCTCCTCCTGCTTTCGTACCATAATATGAACGCCGAGATATCCGAGTACGATGCTGAACACGATGGGAATGTAGTCGCCGACAATCGGTATCATAGAAAACGCGTCACCGAGAAGACGCGCAATGATGAGTCCGATAAAAAGTCCGATTGCCCCTGCGATCACATCCCGCGTCGGCATCTTGCCGAGCTGCCCCTCCACCCACACGGAGAAACATCTGAGGCGTCCCGTGAAGAACGGCGCGAGCGGATAGCCAATCACACCGCCAAGAATCGTTCCGAATAGAATGCACAGAAGTCCTGCCGGCGAGAGTCCAAGCACACCGAGTTCGACATGCCAAAACGGTGCAGAAAAATAACCGCTCACCGTTGGAATCATAAATTCAAAGAGCGTTCCGCCCACAATCGCCATGATGAGCACAATAAAAAAACGTAATACGCGATCGAGTAACAAATATTCACCTCCCTTCTTACGGAGTAGATTGAAAAAGCCCCTGTCTGCCGTCCTTTTCAACTCTTTCAGTATAATAAAAAAAGTTCGCATTGTCAAAACACCGTTATGACAATAATTGCAAGAGAGTCTTATTTTCCTATTGACAACTTTCTAGATCCTTTTATAATGATAATCGGCTTCATTTTTCCATTACGGATTGCTTAGGGAATCGCTGATCAAATAAAGTCCGTCAAATTGGCGTATATTTTTTTCCGAACGAGGAGAAAACCGGACGCATACCAAGGGCTATGTGGAGGGTTGCCGACGAAGTGTGGGCAAAAAAGATGCAGCAAGATGGCGGTACTGAATTTATTCGTGCTTCCCTTATGTACGAAAGGATGTATTAATGTAATGTCTTTCAAAGGAAAATTGCATCATGGACGATATGCACTGCTGACGACAGCGGTGCTCGCATGTCTCGGTGCGTCGCATGTCTACGCAGCGGAGGACGCTGGTGTTGGAAGCGACAAGTCGAAAGTTGCAACCGAAGATATCCATGTGGAGGTAGACTTCGACAAAGAGATGCTGAAGGAAGCTCCCGAGACAAAGACGATCATCTCCCGCGCGGATCTTGACCGCAAGGGGGCACGCACGCTCTCGGACGCACTCGCAGCGGAGCAGGACATCCAGATGGGCACGGACAACATGGGGCGTAAGACCGTCGGCATCCGTGGTGCCGAGCCGCGCCATACGCTCATCCTCGTCGACGGGCGCAGACTCGCAGGAGGACTGAGCAAGTTCTACGGTGCAACGGACGAGGTGAACCGTCTCGGACTCGACGATGTGGATCACATCGAGATCATCCGCGGCTCGGGTACGGCACGCTACGGTGCGGATGCCATCGGCGGCGTCATCAACATCATCACGAAGATCTCGCATCGCAGGGGTGTGCGCCTCACGACCGAAGGTTCGTGGATCGATGTGAAGGGGCATCAGTACAACCACAGTATTGGACTCTCTACAGGCGATCTTGGCGGTGGGGTATATATGGACTTCTCCTATGGATGGAACAAGTCTGCTCCCTATCTCTATGACAGTGACCATACCTCCATGCAGTACTACGGCGACCGCAATCCGATGAGTCTGCGCGTCGAGTTCCCGATCGGCAAGGATGAGACGATCACCCTCTCGGCGGATCGTCTGAATGAGGATCTGCGGAAGGATACAACACTCGGCACAAGGATGGGGATGACCGCCTATGAAGATGCATGGCGCAACAATTTCAGCATTGACTGGAAGAAGCAGACAAGCAAGATGGATTATCGTCTGCGTGCCTACCGCACGGAGTATAACTCCGATACAGATTTTTACGTCAGTTCTCTTCCCGGCATAAGATTGATGCGTTGGGGATATTTTGACTTCCTTAATCGCTTAGATAATGTAATCGAAGGCTCCGTCGGCATTATGGCACATGACAAACACTATGTCACGATTGGTGCAGACTACCACGATGAATACGGAGAAGGAACACGTATCAAAGTGCCAGGACAAAGGGGGCGCTATGTCTCTCGACAGTTCTACCAAATGAGCCCAGTAGAGGGAGAAGTCTATGATGCCACGCTAACCCACTACGGTGTCTATGCGATGGATGATTGGCAGGTCGGTAAGAAGCTGCTTGTGATCCCCTCTCTGCGCTATACGAATCACAGTCATTTTGGTGTGAACATCTCCCCCTCCATCGGTGCTACGTATAAGGCACGCAATAACGTCCGCATCAAGACAAACGTTGGCACAAGTTTCGGTACGGGCGGTCTTGCCGAGCTCTATCACGACTGGGAGATGTACGAACCGTCGCTGAATCCCAAACCGCCTTTCCGCAACGGTTGGCTGTTCGAGGGCAATCCCGAGCTGAAGCCCGAGAAGGCACTCAACATGGATATCTCCGTCGAAAAGGATTTTGACAAAAAGACGAGTGCGAAGATTACGCTCTTCCGCAATGACTTCAAGGACTATATGCAGATCTCCTATAATGGAGAACGTGCCTCGAAGAATTTAAATCCAGGGTCACCTGGGGCACCTACTCGTTATAATTACTTTTTGCGCTATCCAAATATGTACTATAACTATGACGATATAGTGAGTGATCTGCAAAATGCACATACTTGGAGTGATAAAGATGATATTCTATATGATCAAACAGAATACGTAAAAGGTATGCCTGTCATGGATGATGTATATACCTACAAGAATATCTCAAGAGCACGTACACAAGGAATTGAGGCGGAGGTCTCACATCAAATTGCACGCGATTTCAGCATCAAGGCGGGCTATACCTTCCTTGACGCATACGACCGTCAGACGGGCAAGCGTCTCGAGGGACGTGGACGGCACATGCTGAACCTCACGATGACGTACAGCGACCCGAAAAATGGCTGGCGCGCGACCCTCTGGGGCGACTACACACGCAACTACCTCGATATACGCGACCGCATTACAACGGGTCGTATTATTGCGGAAAATGGTGCAACCCTCGGCAGATATTATACTTTCCCTGGCGAAGGAGCTGATGCCGGAAAGACCTATTATGTGTTTGAAAATCAAAGAGATGCTGAGACATTCATGCATGGCGACATCGAACATGGCTTCACTCGCGAAAAAGTCGCTCGTGAAAAGAACTACGGCCTGTGGAATCTGATGATCGAGAAGGACTATCACCACTTCCTCACGTTCTACGCCGGCATCACGAATCTGTTCAACCAATATGATCCATACCTCGGTATGGGTGGGCGCATCTACCGTCTCGGTATGCGCATGATGTTCTAATATCTATACTATACAAAGGAGTTTAGCTTATGTCAGGTTTTGAAAGTGCAGTTCACCTCTTTCACAGCGGCGGACTGGTCATGTACCCCCTTCTGATCCTCTCCTTCATCACGATCGCAATCGCGGTGGAGCGGTTCTACTACTACCGCATCAATCGCAAGGGTTCGCGTGTGTTCTTCCACGGGGTCTATCACGCCGCTGTGCAGAAGG
>ERZ772960.1824-NODE-1824-length-16332-cov-8.623702_pt1 | contig 16332 bp, 13 predicted proteins | sample MGYA00580678_ERZ772960 | MGnify/ENA primary metagenome ERZ772960 (study PRJEB29015, sample SAMEA2737930) | human oral metagenome | biome: human oral; feature: human-associated habitat; material: dental | place: China | collected 2059 ... | reverse complement strand
CCTTTATATGGCTGAAAAGTCTTACAACTTCCTCATCTACACATATTTTATCTGCAAACAAAGTCACCTCTGTTGCAATTCTGTTCTCCTCAATACTTGCTCCGTTTAAAAGCTCATTAACCTTTAAGGTAAGTTTACTCTTATACTCTTCCAAAACTTGCGGATATCTTTCCTTAATATTATCTGCGGTATCTGTCAATAGCTCAAGTTTTGAATTTATATCTGTAAAGAGTTTCTCACCCTCCAACTCTCTTGTACTTAAGAACACTTTACAAGCCTCTTCCAATACTTTAAAGAGTTGGCTCTTTACCTTCTCTTCATCAAGCTTTGGCTCATCAATGCTGATAACATCCGGAAGTGTCAAAAGATGTGACACTTTCAAATCATCAACTATTTTATAGTCCTTGCAAAGTTCCAAACCTATATCAAGGTATTTTTTTACTATATTTTTATTCAGATATACTCCGCTTGCCTTGTCCTTAAAGTCCAGATAATTTATAAAAAGATCCACTTTTCCCCTTGAGACATATTTTTTTATAATATTTTGTGCTTTCTTGCAAATTTCGTCATAACTGCCAGCTGGCTTAAATTTTTCTAGTACCGCAACTTCAATTTTTTTCGGTCTTGGAAATTTCATATATCTCGAATATGCGTTAAATGCGCCTTTTATCCCAAGGCACTGAATATCTACACCCATTTCTTTAGCTATGATTGCGAATACTTTTTTAAACTCGGCAACTTTACCATCTTTTGTCCTTGCACCTTCAGGGAAAATTAGCACACTTTTACCACTTTTTAAATGTCCAACAATCTCTTCCACGCTTTTTCTTATATTTTTGTTTATGTCAACTAAAATAACATTTCCATGGTTTACAAGAAGTTTCATAAAACCTTTTTTAAAATACCAGTCAATTGCTAAAAATAAAGTGTTATTTAATATTTTTCGTGGAAGCAGAGTTCCTAATACAACTGGATCAACAAAACTTTGATGGTTTGAGACAAAAATTTGAGGTTCTGCCGTAAGATTTTTTTTATTTATTTTTTTTGTCCTAAAATACAAATCAACTATTGGTTGAAGTGGTTTTAAAATTTTTGTAACCCAACGATTTTTATTGTCAACAATCGGTTTAGTTTCATCAATTATCTTTTTCCAGTCAACTTCATTATCTTCAATTTTTGTAGCTTTTTGGTTGATATATTCAGAAAGCAAAAGCAAATTAGGCATTTTAGAAAACTCATCTTCATCCAGTCTAATTCCAAAGTTACTTTCAATATATGCAAAAAATTCGACGATGTCAAGTGAATCCATTCCAATTTCAAGTTCCAGATTTTCTTGTGGCTGTGGAGCAATTCCCTTATTCTTTTTGACATATTCTTTTAAAATTCTGTAAATTTCGTTATCTGGCTCGATTACTTTTTCTTTTTTATCCGTTTCACCTTTTTCGTATAAGTCAGGCAACATAAATCTTCTTGTTTTTCCAACTCGAGTTTTTGGCAATTCATTTTCAAAAAGTTTATAATCCAGTATTTTTTCATAGTTATGAGCTTTTAAGTTGTAGTCTTCAACAATATTTTTTATGTAAGTTTTTGTGTTTGTAATATTTCTTTTTCTAAATTCCAATAAATCTGGAACAATTATTGCCGCAAGTTTATTTTTATGATTAAAAATTCCGATTTCCTTTATAAGTCCGTCACTTTTTTTTAGAACTCTATCTTCTAGGGTTTCAGGATCAATATTTTTACCATTCGATAAAACAATCATCGTATTTCGTCTTCCACGAATTGTAATAAATCCTTCGTCGTCAATTGTTGCCAAATCCCCTGTTTTAAACCATCCATCTTCAGTAATCACTTCTTTTGTTTTTTCCGGTTTATTGTAATAACCTTTCATCACAATTGGTCCTTTTACCATAAGCTCTTCATTTTCAATCTTTACTTCGACATTAAAAAGTTTTTTCCCAACAGTTCCAATTTTTCTTTCTTTTTTAGAATTTACTGCTATAACTGGCGAAGTTTCAGTAAGTCCGTAACCCTCCAGAGAATAAATTCCCAAAGTTTCGTAAAATCTTGAAATTTCAGGATCCATTTTTGCTCCACCAACGACGATGAAATCCAAATGTCCTCCAAATTTTTTGTGAACTTTTGCGAATACTTTTCGTTTTAATTTTATAGAATTTGAGTTTTTCATAATTTTGTAAATAGTTCTTGTTAAAAATTTTGCATTAATTTGCTCCATAACTCCATCATAAAATAATTTAAACACTCTTGGAACCCCAATTAGCGCTGTAACTCTATTTTTTTCAAGAGCTTCGAAAATCTCTTTACTTGCAATTTTTTCCACAAAAACGATAGAAGTCTGATATTTTAACATTAAAAGCACAGTCGCTGTAAGCGGCAAAATGTGGTGAAATGGAAGCAGCGCCAAAATTTGGTCACGGTAGTCAAAAATTCCTTTTTCATAAATTCCTTCCATTTCAGAATTTAAGTTATCAAATGAGAGCATAACTCCCTTGGGATTTCCAGTCGTTCCAGAAGTGTAGAGCATAGCAGCAGTTTCATTTCCAGTCGGATTATTTAACTCAAAATCTGAATTTTTTATAAAATTTAACTTTTCTTCTGAGATTTTAACTTTATCAACATTAATTATTTTTATTTTATCCTTAAATTCATATTGATTGACAGCATCAATTATATTTTTTTGAGTCTCATCAGAACACAAGATAATATCAGGATTTGCGTCATTTAACACATACAAAATTTCTTGAGGGTTGCTATTCGCATCAAGTGCAATTCCCGCCGAATTTTTATCCCAAATAGCCATAAATCCGTAAATCCACTCTGGACGATTTTCCATAATTATAAGTCCAAATCTGTCTTTTTCTAAATTTATTACATATTCTGAAAAATATTTAATATTATTTATAAGCTCAGTATAATTTATATGTCTATTTTTAAAATCGACTAAAGCAAGTCTGTCCGCTCTTTGTAAAAACATATATTTTCCTCCTCTTTTTAGATAAAAAAATTATATCACATTTTGGGTTGATACGCTATTTTTTTCTATTTTGGAGATAGTATAAAAATTTTAGGGGCATATTTTGATTATAGGATGTTATTTTGTTTAATATAGTTTTTTATTTTTTGCATAAGGGGAAAGGACCACCATTTCCCCTTATAATTCCCATGTCTAAGCATTTTTTTTAAGTAAATCCGAAACTCACTTCGTTCAGACAGTCGTCTTTACTCCAAAAAAATCACGACATCTTTTGTATAGCACTTCTGCATAAAAAAGAAAAAAATGTTATTTTAATAATTTTATGGGTTGAATAAGAAATCTAAAATAGAAGTTTTTATTTACTCCTAAATATTTTGCTCTATTTATTTATATAAAAAAATTGCTTTTTTTCCATAACTGTGGTAATCTTTGGGTATAAAAATTAAGTGAAAGGAAGTAAAGAAATGAATTTTAATGACTACAAATACGAACATATAGAAGTAGAAAAAATAAAAGATGAATTTTCTGAAAATATTAAAAATTTTGAAAATTCTAAAAACGTGGAAGAACAATGTGAATATTTTGACAAAATTATAAAACTTAGAAATTATGTGGATACGATGCAGACACTTGTGTCAATTAGACATAGCATTGATACAACTGACGAATTTTACGATAAGGAAAACGAATATATGGACGAAATTAGTCCAATTTTATTTAGTTTTACAAATGATTTTTATAAAGCGCTTGTAAATTCTAAATTTAAAAAAGAGTTAACCCAAAAATACGGGAAATTTTTATTTGACCTGGCTGAAAATACGCTAAAAACATTTTCTAGCGAAGTTATCCCAGATTTTCAGGAAGAAAATAGACTTACAAGTAAATATGAAAAACTTATCGCAAGTGCAAAAATTGAGTTTGACGGAAAAGAGCTAAATTTATCACAAATGGTGCCTTACACTCAGTCAAAAGACAGAAATGTGAGAATTGAAGCGGCTAAAAAAGTTGTTAATTTTTTCTCTGAAAATAAAGAAGAATTTGACAATATTTACGACTCGCTTGTAAAAGTTAGAGATAAGATGGCAAAAAAATTGGGTTACAAAAATTATGTGGAATTTGGCTACAAAAGATTATCTCGGCTTGAATATGACGCAAAAATGGTTGCTGGATACAGAAAACAAGTGTTAGAAAACATTGTGCCAATTCATACAGAACTTAGAAAAAGACAGGAAAAAAGATTGGGTGTAAAAAAATTGAGATTTTACGACGAAGCGATAAAATTTAATTCTGGAAATGCCGATCCGCATGGTTCACCTGAATGGATTTTAAATAACGGAAAAACAATGTATAAAGAATTGTCCAAAGAAACTGACGAATTTTTTACATTTATGACCGAAAATAATTTACTTGACTTGCTTTCAAAAAAAGGAAAGATGAGCGGTGGATACTGCACCTACATTCCAGATTACAAATCGCCATTTATTTTTGCGAACTTTAATGCGACCTCGCACGATGTCGATGTTTTGACACACGAAGCCGGACACGCTTTTCAAGTTTATCAAAGCCGTGGTTATGAAGTTCCAGAATATTTGTGGCCGACTTACGAAGCCTGTGAAATTCACTCGATGAGCATGGAATTTTTAACTTGGCCGTGGATGAATTTATTTTTTGAAGAAGATACCGAAAAATACAAATTTATTCATTTATCAGAAGCGCTTTTATTCATTCCATACGGAGTAACTGTGGACGAATTTCAGCACTGGGTTTACGAAAATCCAGAAGTTTCGCCACAGGAAAGAAGAGAAAAATGGCTTAAAATTGAAAAAAAATATCTTCCTACAAGAGATTATGGAGAAGTCGAAGAATTAAAAGACGGAATTTTCTGGTTTAGACAAGGACATATTTTTTCATCGCCATTTTACTATATAGATTACACTTTAGCGCAAGTTTGTGCATTCCAGTTTTGGATTAAAGCCAATGAAAATAGAGAAAAAGCTTGGAGCGAATATTTAAATTTATGTAAATTAGGCGGAAGTAAACCATTTTTTGAGTTGATGAAGTCGGCAAACTTAAAAAATCCTTTTGAAAAAGGCGTATTAGCTGAAGTTGTGCCAAAGATAAAAGAATATTTGGACAGTGTTGATGATATGAAATTATAAATAAAATATATTAAATTATAAATAAAATATATAATTAAATAATTATTTTTTACTTGCATTTACAAATGTTTAGTGGTATACTAGTTGTAGATACAAATATGAGAGTTAAAAAATATAATAAATTATGGAGGAAAACGTATGATATACGAAAATATTATTGATTTAATCGGAAATACACCAGTTGTAAAATTAAATTTTTTAAAAGGTGATGATGTTGCTGATATTTATGTAAAATTGGAAAAATATAATATCGGAGGAAGTGTAAAAGATAGAGCAGCTCTTGGAATGATTGAAGCTGCGGAAAAATCTGGAGAATTAAAACCAGGTGGAACAATTGTAGAACCAACATCAGGAAATACAGGAATTGCATTAGCAATGATAGGGAAAGCAAAAGGCTACAAAGTTATAATTATTATGCCAGATTCAATGAGTATTGAAAGAAGAAGTATTTTATCTGCTTACGGAGCTGAATTAATCTTAACTGAAGGTGCTAAAGGAATGAAGGGTGCAATTGCAAAAGCTGAAGAACTTGCAAAAGAAAATGGATATTTCTTGCCACAACAATTTAAAAACCCTGCAAACCCTGCAAAACATTATGAAACAACAGCAAAAGAAATTTTAGATGATTTTCCTGTACTGGATGCTTATATTTCAGGAGTTGGAACAGCTGGAACTCTTGTTGGGGTTGGAAAAAGATTGAGAGAAGAAAGACCAGAAACAAAAATATATGCTGTAGAACCTGCTTCATCAGCTGTGTTATCAGGAGAACAACCTGGAAAACATCTGCAGCAAGGACTTGGAGCTGGATTTATTCCTGCCAACTATGACAGTAGCGTAGTTGATGAAATTATAAAAACAACAAATGAAGAAGCTGTGGAATTTTCAACAAGAGCTGCCAAGGAAAACGGATTATTCATTGGGATTTCTTCGGGAAGTGCAATAGCTGCAGCGTACAAAGTTGCTAAAAAATTAGGAAAAGGTAAAAAAGTACTAGCCATACTTCCAGACGGTGGGGAAAAATATTTATCAGTGGATGCATTTAGAAATAGTTTACAATAAAAAAAAGAAAAGAGGGAGCATATTTTTGCTTCCTTGATTTTAAAAAATATATAAAATATGAGAATAGTTCAAGTAGTAATAAAATTATTTACTTGAAATTTTTTTATAAATTTTATAAAATTAAATATATAGAAAGCTAAAAAAACTAAAAGAAGGAGGAGTTTGCCATTTTTAAGCAATTAAAAGAAGAATTTGACAATATCGCTCAAAAAGATCCAGCGGCCAGACATAAATTGGAAATTTTATTATATCCGTCGCTACATGCAGTAATAAATCACAAAATAGCGCATTTTTTTCAAAAGAAAAAACTTTTTTTCTTGGCTAGACTTTTTTCTCAAATTTCAAGATTTTTTACTGGAATAGAAATTCACCCAGGAGCAACTTTAGGAAAACGAATTTTCTTTGACCACGGAATGGGAATCGTAGTTGGAGAAACTGCTGAAATTGGTAATGATTGTGTAATTTATCACGGTGTGACTTTAGGTGGAGTGACGACTGAAAAAGGAAAAAGACATCCTACATTAAAAAATAATGTGACAGTCGGTGCGGGAGCAAAAATTTTGGGAAATATAACAGTTGGAAACAATGTAAAAATAGGTGCAAATTCTGTCGTTTTAAAAGATATTCCCGACAACGCCGTAGCTGTTGGAATTCCTGCCAGAATTATTCAAAAAGCCGAAGAGGACTTTTTTATGTGGCATATTTAGTTTGTAAAAGTAAGTTTTAAAAATAGGGAATATTGAGATTGAAGTTCGATATTCTCTCTATTTTTTTATTTTAAAATTACCCATAAAAAATTTTTTGGATAAAAATAAAAAAAGTGTTGACAAAATTATTTTTTTTTGGTATACTTGTGAAGTCGTAAAAAAAAATTATAATTTGTTGGGCTGTCGCCAAGCGGTAAGGCACTAGACTTTGACTCTAGCATGCAATGGTTCGAATCCATTCAGCCCAGCCATTTTTAAAAATTTAAAATAGTTATTTATACAAACTGTCTAAAAAGGCAGTTTTTTTTAATATTTCATAAAAAGAATTAAAATATTGAAAAATAAAAATAAATTTGATATAATTGTTAGACAAAAAGAATAAAAATTAAAATAGCGCTAGTCCTTTTTTAAAAGGAGACGAGGAAAAAGAGTTATCGAAATTTCAGCGGATGCTCTTTAGGTTATCACAACCTGAATAATATACAAAAATTATAAGAAATTATAAAACAAAAATATTATAGTGATTATTCTTTTTGAATTTTATATTTGTAAAGGAGAACGCTATGTGTGGAATAGTAGGTTACATTGGTTCACAAAATGCTCAGGATTTTGTAATTGATGGATTGGAGAAATTGGAATATAGAGGATATGATTCAGCTGGAATTGCTGTAAATACTGGAAAGTCAAAATTTGACATTGTAAAAAAAGTTGGAAGACTAAAAAATTTGGAAAATGCTCTAAAGGAAAATCCTTTAGAAGGAAATATTGGAATAGGGCATACGAGATGGGCAACTCATGGGAAACCATCTGACATAAATTCTCATCCGCATTTTAATAAAGACAAAACTTTAGTTGTAGTTCACAATGGAATTATTGAAAATTATTTGGAATTGAAAAAAGATTTAATTGCCAAAGGATATGAGTTTGTTTCTGAAACTGATACGGAAGTTGTAGTACATTTGCTAGATAGTCTTTATGAAGGTGATTTGCTAGAAGCTGTAAAAAAATTGCTAAAAATTATTAAAGGTGCGTATGCGCTAGGAATGATGTCAATTTCAGAACCTGACAGAATTATTGCTGCAAGAAAAGAAAGTCCATTGATTGTGGGACTTGGAAAAGGAGAAAACTTTATCGCTTCTGATATTCCAGCAATTTTAAAATATACAAGAGATGTATATTTAATTGAAAATAATGAAATTGTAGAAATAAAAAAAGATTCTGTCAAAATAATGGATGTAGATGGAAATGAGATAAAAAGAGATATAACACACGTTGAGTGGGATTTGGAAGCAGCTTCCAAAGGTGGCTATGAATATTTTATGGAAAAAGAAATTCATGAGCAGCCAGAAGTGCTTGTAAAAACTTTAAACAGCAGAGTTGATGAAAATTATAACATTAATTTTGATGATGCGGGGCTTACAAAGGAATATTTGAGCGGAATCAATGATATTTATATCGTGGCTTGCGGAACTGCTTATCACGCTGGGCTTGCCGGAAAGCATATTATTGAGAAAAAAACAAGAATCCGTGTGGATGTTGAAATTGCGTCAGAATTTAGATATAGAAATCCTGTGATTGATGAGAAGACGCTTGTTATTGTATTAAGCCAGTCTGGAGAAACTTTGGATACACTTGAGGCTATGAAAGAAGCGAAAAAACATGGAGCGAGAGTTGTTGCAATTACAAATGTAGTTGGTTCTTCGATAGCAAGGGAAGCGGATCACGTAGTTTATACTTGGGCAGGACCTGAAATCGCTGTTGCTTCTACAAAGGCATACACTACTCAAATGGTAATTTTAAACTTGATGGCAATTGATTTTGCATACAAATTTGGAAAAATTACAAAAGATGAAGCAGTTGAAGATATTAAGAAATTATATGATGTGGAGCAAAGCATTCAGAAAATGCTGGAATATGACGAAAAAATAAAAAATGCCGCAGATAAGATTAAAGATAGCGAAAGCATGTTCTATCTTGGACGTGGGCTTGACTATGTAATCGCTGTGGAAGGTGCATTAAAATCCAAGGAAATTTCGTATATTCATTCGGAGGCATTTGCTTCAGGGGAATTGAAACATGGTACAATTGCACTTATTACAGACGGAGTACCAGTTGTTGTAAACGTTACACAGTCTGGGTTGTTTGAAAAATCAGTATCAAATATTAAGGAAGTTACGTCAAGAGGAGCCTACGTTATCGCAATTGCAAAAGAAGGAAACACAGTTGTGGAAGAAGTGGCGGATGAAGTGTTCTATATTCCAGATGTAGAAGATGATTATGCAGGATTTCCAACAATCATTATCCATCAGCTATTAGCATACTATTTATCAAAATTAAAAGGAAATGATGTGGATAAGCCAAGAAACTTGGCAAAATCAGTAACTGTAGAGTAAGATAATTATCTAATAATTATAAATAACAATGAAAATGGAGGAAAAAATTATGAAATTTGATGATTTGAAAAAAGGTGCGGAAGACGTTTTAAAGAAAACTGAAGATGGAGCAAAAAATTTAGCTGATAAGGCTGCTGAAAAAGCAAAGGAAGTTGCAGGAAGTAAAGTTGCTCAGAATATTAAAAAAGGAACAGAAGAAGTTTTTGAAAAAACTGTGGAAGGCGCAAAAGATTTAGCAGAAAAAGCTTCAAATAATAAAATTGTCCAAGATGTAAAAAAAGGCACTGAGGAAGCAGTAGACAAGACAGTAGAAGGAGCTAAGGGCTTAGCAAATAAAGTTACTGGTGTATTTAAAAAATAGTAATTTTTATAAGATTTGTTTACACAGAAGAATAAAAGTAATAAAAAAATTAAGGGTTATCTTTTTATAAGATAGCCCTTTTATAAACTTAATTTATATAATTATTTTGAAATTTTATACATTTGTCTATAATTTTCTAATTTTTCTTCAAGTTCAGCAACTCCCCATTTTCCATTGTCTTTTTCCAAATAAATTGTAGCTTTTGAAGATGAGTATTCTTGTGTTTGTTCCAAAGTTTTTTTCACAGTTTCAAACATTTTTGTTGTTATTTTATCAAAAATTTCATCTTCTGACAGATTCTTCAATTCTTTTTTGCTTATAAAATCTTCGTTTGTCATTAATTCAAATATTTTTTTGTAGCTTCCTGCCACATCTGGCATTTTTATATTTAATGTAACTTCTGCGACATCGTTTGTAACATATCTTATTTTTTCAACTTCAATTTTATTGTTATTTAACACATAATCGAACGTATCGCTAGAAAATTTTTCCATCTTTTTTTGATAATTTTTAAACATTTGTTTATTAGTTTTAGATGTTTGTAATTCTTGGTTTATCATTCGGGAAAGCATTGATTTCGTCCCAATTGATGCTCCTTGTAAAATTAAATTATAGTCTCTTTTAGCTGCAATTTCGATTTCTTTACTATTCTTATTCAGTTCTTGCTGTGATAAAGTGACACCTTTTTTTTGAATAACTTTATAATTGTCTGAAAATAGCTGGATTGACAAAGTTAGTAAGAGAAAAGTTAGTAGCTTTTTCATAAATAATCACTCCTTTAAATTTTATTTTCTAATGTCATTTTAACATATTTTTTTAGAAAATGTAAAATTTTTATTTAACATAATATTTCTTCCCATAACTTTGCATAAGTTCCAAAATAGGCAATAAATCTTTTCCTTTTTCTGTAAGAACATATTCTGTCTTTTTTGGGTAAACATCATATTCCCTTTTTTCGATGAGTTTTTCTTCAATTAAATAGTTCAGGTGCTCGATAATCATTTTTTCGTTACTGCCTTTTATTTGATTTTTGAAATCTTTTGTTCTGACTTTTCCGTGTCTTAAAAGCCATAATATGATGACTGTCCATTTTTTTGATAATATTTTTTGAGTTAATTCCAGCGGACAAGTGTAAATTTTTTCTTCCATATAAATTTTCCTTTCGATGAAATTATTTGAAGTTTTAAAAAATACCAAATAATCTTGATTTTACTATAATTCTTTTAATTTTTCTATATTTTTTTAGAAATTTTTATAAAATACCACACTCGAATTAGCAGTCCTCCTGTCCATCCTATCGGTGCGGCAATCCAAATTCCGTTATAGCCTAACGATGTTTTGGAAAGCAAAATGGCTAGAGGCACTTGAAACATACAAAATGAAGTGATAGAGGCTATTAGTGGAACTAAGGATTTTCCGTAGCCTAGTAGTAATCCATTTAGTATTTGCATTGTGCAGAAAATTACGTAAAATGCTGAAATTATACGTAAATATTGATTTCCTATAAAAATCACTTCGGGATTTCGGTTAAATATTGAAATAAAGAATGCTGGAAAAATAAAAATAATAATTGAGATTATGATGGAAAACGAGATTCCTAAAATTAGGCTGTCTTTTCCACCTTTAATTATTCTATCTGTTTTTTGGGCTCCATAATTTTGGGCTGTAAAAGTCATCAACGCCTGTCCTAAATTTATGGATGGCAATTCTGCGAAGGAATCAATTCGGGAAGCAGAAATAAAAGCTGCAATACAGTCTGTTCCAAATCCATTTACAAGAATTTGAATGACAATAAATCCTAGGCTGATTAAAACTTGCTGTAACATTGCTGGCATTCCAATAATCAGTATTTCTTTTAAAATATTAAAATTTAAGTTGAAATAATGTTTTTGAAAAATTAAATTTGGATATTTAAATTTTATGTAAAGTAAGCAAAGAAAAAAAGAAACAAACTGTGAAATAACAGTTGCAATTGCCGCTCCTGCAACTCCAGAGTTTAGTACTGCTACAAAAAATATATCTAGGATAATATTTAAAATTACGGAAGTAATTAAGATGTAAGTCGGTGTTTTTGAATCACCTACGCCTTTTAGCGTGTTTGTAAGAGAATTGTAGCCAAAAGTTGGAACAACTCCAATAAAAATAATTTTTAAATAGATATTTGCCTCCAGTAACAATTTTTGCGGAACATTAATTAAAATTAAAATATTGTTTGACAGCAAAAAACCTAATGTTGTAACAATAAGAGATAAAATTATGGAAAAAATAAATCCTGTATTTGCCGTGATTTTCAAATTTTCCATATCTTTTGCACCAAAATATTGGGAAATTAGAATGCTTGTCCCTAGTGAAATTCCTATCGAAACAGCTATTATAAGTACATTAATTTGATAACTTGAGCCTACAGCCGCAAGGCTTTCCTTTCCTAAAAAATTTCCCACAATGATTGTGTCTGAAATATTATAAATCTGCTGAAATAAATTTCCTATTAAAATTGGTAAAGAAAAATAAATTATAGTTTTTAATTCGTTTCCTTTTGTTAAGTCTTTCATTTTATCTTCTCCTGATTTTTATATGTTTCTTAATTGTTATTTTAACATTTATTTTATCTAATATGAATAACGTACTTTTTTGTAAGTATGTTTTTTATTAGTTAGCTCAAAGATACTTGTGATTTCGGTTGTGAAAAATTGTATTATTTTATTATTTTTAAAAAGGAAAAAAAGGATAAAGAAATTTTTATTTGACTTATATTTTCTAGCATTGTATAATAAACTTATATTTATAAAAATGGAGAGTGGAAAAATTGAGCTATAAGAAAGATGCGAAAAAGAAAGAGGTAAGGATTTATGGAAAATGCTATGAAAGGCTTTGCAGAAAATGAAGAGCTTATTTATAAATTTTCAGGAAGCAATTTGATAAAGGGCGATCCTGATATGCTTCATCATTTCCAAATGGAGGACTTCGTAGCACATTTGAAGCAAGAAGTAATTTAAGTTCTTGCCTTGTTTAGTTTGTAAATTTGGCTTTTTTAATAAATTTAATAATAAAGAAAGGAATTAAAAAATGATTTTTTTGAAATCGCTGGGAAGTATTTTTCCCATCATTGTTATGATTGCAATTGGATATATTTTGAAAAAAAGACACTGGTTTCATCATACATTTAGTGAAAATGTGTCAAAACTTATAACAAATGTGGCCTTGCCTTGTTCAATATTTTATTCAGTTTTAAAATATTTAAATATGGATGCCCTGAAGGAAGTGTCAAACCGTTTAATTTTTACATTTGCTTCAGTGATTATTGGATATGTTGCAGCCTTTGTAGTTATAAAGATAGTGAAAATGCGAGATGGAAGACGTGGAGTATTTTATAATGCTGTAGTCAATGCAAATACGATATTTATTGGACTTCCTTTGAATATGGCTCTTTTTGGGGAAGCGGCTTCAAAGTATTATTTGATGTATTATATTACTAATACAGTGTCAATATGGACTTTGGGATATATGCTTTTGGCAAATGATCCAATGGATGCAGGAAGTGGAGATGGAAAAGGCGGATTTAACCTGAAAAAGTTATTGTCACCACCACTTATTGCTTTTGTTATCGCCTTCGTTGTGCTTCTTTCGGGAATAAAAGTTATGACGCCGATTGTAGAAACCACTAAGTATCTTGGAAGTATTGTGACACCGCTTGCTTTGCTGTATATTGGGATTGTGTTGGCAGATGCAGGGCTTCATAGTATTAGATTTGATTTGGATACAAATTTGGCTTTGCTTGGGAGATTTGTATTTTCTTCAATTGTCATGATTGTGCTTTTGAAAATTGCAGGACATTATGTGCATTTAAATGACCTGGAAATAAAAACTTTTGTAATTCAGTCGGCAGCGCCAGTATTTGCAGCATTGCCTATTTTAGTAAATGAAACTGACGGAGATATTGGATATTCTACGAATGTCGTTACTACAAGTACGATTTTATTTATATTAGTTGTACCGATTCTTATGAGTATACTTAATATAATTCATATTTAATATAATGATCGGAGAGTTTAGGAGGAAAAGTGAAAAGGTTAGTATTAATACTTGTTTTATTGATATCAGGAATTTCATTTTCAGATACTGAAATGTGTAAATGGATAAAAAACCCAGATATATATGTAACCAAAGAAATTGAATTAATAAATCATTCACAATTAAAGGGAGAAGTTTATTGTGATGTGGAAGGTGATTTTATGACATATTATGTTGGAATGGGAAATATTGAAGTTGGTTTGGTTTATAATGCAAAGGAAAAAGAGGAACTTACTTATGATAATATTTTTAATATACTAATTGATTTTCAACATGATATTACAAAATTACTTCCTACAAATATACCTAGAAAAAATCTAAAGAAAAAGCCAAAATATTACACATTTAGACTTTATGCATATAATGCAAAGAAAAATGATACTTTTATGTTATTTAAATATATTTTTGATACGGATAAGCCTGATGGAGATTGGAAAATTTATTATAACAATGAAATTTTTTCAAAAACAAGTGAAAATATGCAACAGATTTTGAAAAATGCTGGATATCTTCCAACAGAAGATATTGTGTATTAATTAAGGGGAAATATGAAATTAATTTTAGAAGAAGATATAAAGTACAAAACAAAAATAAATGATTTTGGTGTTGAACCTGTAAATAAGCGGATTATAACGACTGGGGAAAAGTTAATATATTTTAATAAGGGAAAATTTGAGAAGGAAAGCGGAGGAAAAGTAAAAAATTGTGAAATTATAAAATATATAAAGGAAAAAAATCAATTATTTGTTTCTAGTATATTTTTTGTTTCTACTCCAAGTGGGAAAGTATATAAATGTGATGGAAATAGAAAGAGGATAGTAGAACTTGTATTTGATATGGGAGATATAATTCAAGTTATGAATTTTATAACGAGTGGAAGAATTGTTTATATTAAAAATAATATCCTTTTTTCTTATGATGTCGATACAAAAGAACTAATTTCCACAAAACTTTCAAAATGTAAAAAAAACGGGAGTTATAAAATATTCACAAGTGGAGAAAATGTTATAATAAAATTTAGAGAAGATCATGAGCAAATAAATACAATAAGTATCTTTGAAAACAGATTAAAAAAAATATTTGAAATAAAAACAGAAAATAATCATGCCTATTCAAAAATAGTTGGACTTCAATATTTTGCGGGAACAGAAGATGGAGAGGTTGAAATATGGAATATTCTAGATCAGGAACTTTATAATTCAATAAAAATTTCAGATAGAAAAGTAACATATATTGAAGAATTTGAAGGTAAATATTTTATTGGACTGGAAAATGGGGAATTGATAATTACAGACATGAAGTTTAATATTTTAAAACAGGAAAAAATATTAAAGGAGAGAATTATAAAAATTTGTGTGATTGAAAACGAAATTTATGTAATGGGATGTGAAAATAAAATAGTAAAGTATAGAATGATTTTATAAAAATTGTCATAATATAAATTTAAATTCACAGTTATTAATTTAGCTGTGATTTTTTTGATTTAATTTTTTAAAGGGAAATTCATTTTATAATTTTCATTGTAAAAATTGTGTATAAATGTTATAATTTGGCGAAAAAATATATTTGAAATTATGAGTGAAATTTAGGGAAATATATAGATTTTTTTGGTATTATAAATAGTTTTTTAATATCATTGTGAAAAAAATTTATGAAAATGAGATAGGAAGTGATGAATGAATTGGAAAATAATAAAATTAAGCTGTATGGATTTAATAATTTAACAAAAACGTTAAGCTTTAATATTTATGATATTTGCTATGCTGAAACAGAGAGGGAGCAGAAGGACTATATTGCATACATTGATGAGCAATATAATTCAGAAAGGCTTACAAAAATACTTATCCGTGTGGCAGAAATGATTGGAGCACAAGTCTTGAACATATCAAAACAGGATTATGAACCACAGGGGGCATCTGTGAATGTTTTGATTGCGGAAGAAAGAATAAGCCCAGAAAATATTGATAAATCTTGTAATAGAGGAAAGCCATTTTTTGAGGAAATTGGGATGGATGAAAATAGTGTAAAAAAAAGTGGTACAAGTCAGGATACTGATACAGTTCACGCTCATTTGGATAAGAGCCACATAACAGTGCATACTTTCCCAGAATACCATCCAGATAATTCAATTTCCACTTTCAGAGTGGATATTGATATTGCAACTTGTGGGGAAATTTCGCCATTAAATACGTTAAACTATCTGATAGACAGCTTTGATTCTGATATAATTACAATTGACTACAGAATACGTGGATTTACAAGAGATATTTCAGGAAAGAAATTTTTTACAGATCATAATATAACTTCTATTCAAGATTATATTGAGCCTGAAAAATTAAAAATATACGATGCAATTGACGTAAATGTATATCAGTCTAACATTTTCCATACAAAAATGCTAATAAAGGAAATCAGATTACAAAATTATCTATTTAATCAAGATGTTTATGAAATCGCACCTAAAAAAAGGCTGGAAATTACGGATAGACTTAGGAAGGAAATGATTGAAATTTATAGTGGAATGAATATCTATTAAACATTTATAAAGCAAAGGGGAATAGTCGCCATCCCCTTTTATTTCGCAATA
>ERZ772960.1822-NODE-1822-length-16337-cov-3.008230_pt1 | contig 16337 bp, 10 predicted proteins | sample MGYA00580678_ERZ772960 | MGnify/ENA primary metagenome ERZ772960 (study PRJEB29015, sample SAMEA2737930) | human oral metagenome | biome: human oral; feature: human-associated habitat; material: dental | place: China | collected 2059 ... | reverse complement strand
TTTTATTTTCGCATCATTATCTTTCAAAATAATGACGGTTCTTTCACCGTTTGCAAAATTACTCAGAATATTGACAAGATCTTTAGTCTTGCCGGATTCAATAGTAAAATCTTCCACAACCGTAAATCTATCGCTCTGAGCATGCATACTAAGAATAGATTTCATTGCAAGGCGTTTTGCCTTTTTAGGAATAGCGTAACTATAATCTCTGGGTTTCGGTCCAAAGATAGTGCCGCCGCCTACCATAATCGGAGATTTTTTATCACCGCGGCGGGCATTTCCTGTTCCTTTCTGTTTATACGGCTTGGCATTACTGCCGTGAACTTCAGCACGAGTCTTTGTACAAGCCGTACCTAAGCGCATATTCGCAAGTTCATTTGTAACGGCATAGTAAATTACGTCGTCATTTACCGGCAAACCGAATACATTATCATCAAGTGTGATTGTACGCAGTTCTTTACCGGCGACTGAATAGACTTTCTTTTCCATAATTAGTCATCCTCCGCCTATTTCTTCACCGCGGACTTAACAATCAGCGTGCAGTCTTTATTCCCGGGTACAGCCCCGCGGACAAGAATTACGTTCAATTCAGGATCGATTTTAACAATCTTCAGATTCTGTACGGTAATGCGTCTAAAACCCATGTGTCCCGGCATTTTTACATTCTTAAAGCAGTGTCCGGGCGTTGTTGACTGTCCTGTACCGCCTGCTTCACGATGGAATTTTGATCCGTGAGAAGCGCGTCCACCATGGAAGCCCCATCTCTTCATAACGCCTTGAAAGCCTTTTCCTTTAGAAGTAGCGGTAACATCCAAAAAGCGCGACCCATCAAACAATTCCAAACCAATTAAATCGCCGACTTTTACTTCTTTTTCAAAGTCGCGAAATTCCTTTAAATGACGTTTCGGAGAAACGTTTTCAGGGAAACTACCGGAATATGCTTTATTCACTTTGTTGTTTTTCAATTCGTCAACACCGAGAACAACTGCATCATATCCGCAATTTTCCTTTGTTTTTGTAGCAACCACAGTGTTAGGGTCAACGCGGATCACGGTAACCGGGGTCAAGTTGCCGCTTTCGTCGAAAACCTGTGTCATTCCTACTTTTTTTGCAATCAGACCTTTCATCTGAAAACTCCTATCATAAGAAACATACGTTTCTTTTAAGGCCGCCGTTCCGGATCCGCAGGAACCGTACCTTTATTTTTACAGTAAAACTACTGTTTAATTTCTACAGCTACACCGGCAGGCAGTTCAAGTTTCATAAGAGAATCCATAACATCGGATGTAGGATTCAATATGTCTATAAGGCGCTTGTGAGTACGCATTTCAAACTGCTCGCGTGATTTTTTATTTACGTGAGGTGAACGTAGTACCGTTACCTTATTGATTCTTGTCGGAAGCGGGATAGGTCCTGAAACCTTTGCCCCTGCCTTCTGGACAGCCTGCACAATGGCTTTTGCACTCTGATCGATCAGCTCGACATCAAATGCGCGAAGTCTGACACGAATCTTTCCATTAGCCATAACTTATTCCTCCAAAGGACGACCGGCTCTGAATTTTGAGCCGGTCAAATCCGAATCTACTCGATAATCTTTGTTACCTGTCCGGAAGCGATTGTGCGACCGCCCTCGCGGATAGCAAGTTTAAGACCTTCGTCCATAGCAATCGGGTGAATAAGTTCGCCGATAACTTTTACGTTATCGCCGGGCATAACCATTTCCGTTCCCGGCTCAAGTTCGATTGTACCGGTAATATCCGTTGTTCTGAAATAGAACTGCGGGCGGTAACCGGTGCGGAAAGACGAATGGCGTCCGCCTTCTTCTTTTGAAAGAACATAAAGCTGAGCTTCGAATTTTGTATGCGGTTTGATTGAACCCGGTTTTGCAAGAACCTGACCGCGTTCAACATCTTTCTTATCAACACCGCGAAGCAGGATACCGACGTTATCGCCTGCCATACCCTGATCGAGAGTCTTCTGGAACATTTCGATTCCCGTTACGGTCGATTTTGCAGTCGGACGAATACCTACGATTTCAACTTCATCGTTCATATTGACAACACCGCGTTCGATACGACCCGTTACAACGGTACCGCGTCCGGAAATGGTGAAAATATCTTCAACCGGCATAAGGAACGGCTTATCTTCATCGCGAACGGGATCATCGAACCATGTATCCATTGCAACGAGCAATTCTTCAATCGGTGCCGTATTTGCCGGATCGGAAGCCTCATTCAAAGCCTTGAATGCGGAACCTTTGATAATCGGCGTATCGGCGGAGAATCCGTAGCTCTGTACCGTATCTTTTACTTCTTCAACAACAAGTTCAAGAAGGTCGGGATCATCTACCTGATCAACCTTGTTAAGGAATACGATAATCTTCGGAACGCCTACCTGACGAGCAAGAAGAAGATGCTCTTTTGTCTGGGGCATAACGGAATCCGGAGCGGAAACAACGAGAATAGCACCATCCATCTGTGCTGCACCGGTAATCATGTTTTTAACATAGTCTGCGTGTCCCGGGCAGTCGATATGCGCATAATGGCGCTTGTCGGACTGATACTCAAGGTGACGGGTATTGATTGTAATACCGCGCTCCTTTTCTTCCGGAGCATTATCAATTTCGTCATACTTGAGGGCCTTGTCACCGTACTTATTAGCGCAGTAAGATGTAATGGCCGCAGAAAGAGTAGTCTTACCATGGTCTACGTGTCCAATGGTTCCAACGTTCATGTGAGGTTTGGTTCTAACGAACTTCTCCTTTGCCATGTGTTTCTCCTTGCCGGTTACTATCCTTTTATGTACCGGCACTTTTATTTTAATGTGCTGCACTTTAAGCCAGAATAAGACCTGCATCCACGGAAGCAAACCTCATTCGCATACACACTTTAATTTGCACGAAAATAGAAAACGATGTGATTAAACGGACTAGAATCTTTTTCTTTCATTATGATATTCCATAATTTTTCGAAATATCCCGGCCGGTAACCACCGATCATCATCAAATTTCTGCAAGAATTTGACAACTGGTTTGGTATTCCAGAGCCTTGTCTGTAGACAGACGAATCGAAACCCGTAAAACAGTTGTCGCGTTTTATGCCGACGGCACAAAACAGGTTTTAGGGCTGTGCACGCCTGAATACTCTCGTCATTATCAAGCAAACTTTACGGCTGCACCGGATATGTATCAACATTCCGCCGATTTCAAAGAACCCTTAAATCTACAATGCTTTTCAAGCAGTTATAGGTTCGGACTTTATACACTTTTTGGCAATAAAATGCAATAGGATTTATTTTATTTTCCGGGTAAATCAAGTTTCAAAGCATTGCATTCCGTGCAGTGCTTTGAAGATACCGTTTATCTTTCCGTGTTTTTTCTGTATTCTTTTGGGCATGACAAATAACAATGAACAAAAAAATGCGCTCGTTGCAATATTGGGTCGCCCTTCGGCAGGTAAGTCCACATTTTTAAATACAGCATGCCGCGAGCCGGTTTCAATAGTTTCATCAATACCGCAAACTACCCGCAATGCCGTCAGAGGTATTGTAAACACATCACTCGGACAACTCGTTTTTATCGATACGCCCGGCTACCATGAATCGGATAAAAAACTCAACCTAAAGCTCAGAGCACTCACGGAAGACGCATTGGACGGAACCGATTGCGTTCTTTATATAATAGACGCTTCGCGTAAAACCGGTCGAGAAGAACTTATGACAGCCGCCCTTGCATCAAAATATTCCGAGCGTCTGGTTATAGCCGTCAACAAAATCGACTTGAAGGAATCGGACACGAAAAGCGTAAGGGCATTTATCGAACAAAATTTCCCCAATTTCCCGGAAGACAGAATATTTGAAATCTCTGCGGCTGAGGATAAAGGCATAAACGAACTTCTCAAAGGATTGTATGCCATTGCCCCCGAACAGCCGCCGCTTTACACGGAAGAAATGTATACCGACCAAAGTATCGAATTCCGGGTGTCGGAAGTTATACGCGGAGAAGCCGTAAACAGACTATCGGAAGAGATTCCCCATTGCCTTTACGTAAAAGTCGCAGACCTTGAAAAGCGCGGAGAATCTAAATTGTGGGTACGCGCATTTTTATGCGTAGAGCGCGAAAGCCAAAAGGGAATCGTAATAGGCAAAAATGCCGCAATGATAAAAGAAATCCGTACTTCATCGGAAAAAAAGCTGAATGAAATCTTTCCGTATAAGATTCAGCTGGACTTGCAGGTCAAAGTCGATAAAAACTGGCGGCAGCACGATTCGGTTCTGGGAAAAATCATCGTATAAACCTTTAAGATTCTAGCCGTCCGTCATGCTTCCGGTAGAAGTTTGAATGGGAATTTCTTCTCCCATATACTTGGGACGGACTTTCAGCATCACCGCACAAAAAGCCTTTATTCCGGCAAAGAATTCCCTGACATATTGCCGCCTCTTTCCGTAAAGGCTTCGTCTATCGCAGGCAACTCCGTACGCATCAAGTCCGAGTCCTCTTGCAATATACAAGGCACGGTACAAGTGATAACGCTGCGTTACGATTACGACTTTCTTTGCGCGGAAAATACTGCCGGCTCTATAGCAACTGTCGTAAGTTGAAAAGCCCGCATGGTCGGTAAAAATGCGTTCTTTAGGAACTCCCTGCCCTACGGCATATTTTTTCATTGCATTTACTTCGTCATAGCTATTGCGCCCGTGATCGCCGCTCATAAGAATCGCATCGGAAATACCGGAATGATATAAATCCGTGCCGGTTAATATTCTATCTTCAAGCACATGACTTGGCTGACCGTTCTTCCATACAAGCGCACCTAAAATCAAAATACAGTCGGAATCTTTTATACGCGCGTCATCCGGTTTTGCAATGTATCTGCCGGAAAATGCGCGCATTCCGAGATTTATGCCGACGGCAAACAAAATAAATCCTAAAAGCACCGCCGAAAAGCATATAAACACCGTTTTCAGTTTTAAGACTTTCATAAGACTCCCTCAAGCATTTTCCGTATCGGAATAATGCGCTCCGAATTGCGGAACGGCTGAAATAAGCGCTTTGGTGTATTCACGGCGCGGGGCGGTCATAATGTCTGCCGCGCTTCCGGTTTCAACGATTTTCCCGTGCCGCATAACGGCGATTCTGTCGGATATTTGTGCAACAAGGTCGATGTCGTGGCTGATAAAGATGATTGAAAGCCCTCGCTCCCGTTTTAAGCGGAGGAGCAGCGAAACGATTTGCGCTTGAATCGTAACGTCGAGCGCGGTGGTTGGTTCGTCGGCAATGAGGAGGCGGCAGTTTTGCGCGAGGGCAAGCGCAATACCGATACGCTGCAGCTGACCGCCTGAAAACTGGTGCGGATATGCAGAAAGACGGCCGCGCGGGTCAGGCAGTCCTACTTCCTTGAGCAGCTTTTCCGCGCGCTCGTATGCTTCTTCCTTTGTTATCGACGGCTCGGTTACGCGGAATGCTTCAAAAAATACGTTTCCGATATTCTGCAGCGGATCAAACGAGCGTCCCGGCTCTTGGAAAATCAATGCGATTTCCGCACCGCGGTATTTCATCAATTCGCAGCGGCTCAATGCAGTCAATTCGACGCCCTCGTAAAATATGCGCCCTTCCCGCCATGCGTTCGCGCCCAAAAGCCCCGGAATCGCCGCCGTTGAAACCGATTTTCCGCTGCCGGATTCCCCGACCAGTCCCAAAATCTCGCCTTTCATCACATCAAACGAAATGCCCTGCACGGCGCGCACTGCATCCGTCTTTGTCCCCTTTAATATGCAGAACGTTACGCGTAAATCCCGCACGGAAAGCAAAACATCGTCCGCCGAGCAGCTTTCGGCTCTATCTTCGCTTTCATCGGGAATAACTTTCGATTCTTCTTCGGAGGCGTTATTCGAGTCTCTCTTTACGAGCGCGGAATATTTTTTGATAAAGTCCGTGAGCGTGCGCCTGCTGAAAACGGCATTGTACGGGTCAAAAAAATCGCGCAGCGCGTCGCCCAAAAAGTTGAATCCTAGCGTTACCAAAAGGAGGGCAAGCACCGGAAAGAGCAGCCACGGATAATTGTGCAGATTTGAAAGCGTTGAAATGTCGCGGTTTATGAGCGAGCCCCAGCTGACCGCAGGATCGCTGATACCCAGCCCGAGATACGAGAGAGTCGTTTCGCTCATGATAAAGCCCGGAACACTAAGCGCAGTACTGACGATTAAGAGGCTTGCCGTCTGCGGAATGATGTGCCGGAAAATGATTACGGGAACGGGAACGCCTTCGATGTCCGCGTCCAGCACGAATTCTTCGCGTTTTATCGAATGCACAAGCCCGCGTATCGTCCGCGCACTGCCGGGCCAGCCGACCAGCGCTAAAATCAGCGTGATTATCATGTAAGATGTGCCTGAATCCATACGCGTGTTTAAGAGCGAGCGCAAAAAGAGAATAAAATACAGTCCGGGAATGAGCATAAAAAACTCCGCAAGGCGCATAATGCTCCAGTCCGCACCGCCGCCTGCGTAACCTGCAATGCCGCCCAAAAGGACTGCAAGAAAAAGAGAAGCCGCGCTTGCGACAAAGCCTATCGTCAAAGAAATGCGGCTTCCGTAAACGATGCGGCTAAAAAGGTCTCGCCCCAAGTTGTCCGCGCCCAAAAGATACGCCGGATACTCGGAAGACGAGCCGAACAAATGGCGGCTGCACGGCAAAACCCCGAAAAGTTTATATTCTCTGCCCTTTGCAAACCATACGAGGCGGTGAATACACTCTTCGTCTTTGACGCGCGCATATTTCCAGACCGCACGGTCGATTATGCGGTGTTCGCGCACTTGTATACCGCGCGCGCTCAACCGGATATTTGCAGGATGGAACGTGTTGTTTTCAAAGCTCAAAGAAGCCGGATAAGGCGCAACAAATTCCGCAAAAATCATCACAAGATACAAAATCAAAAGGAATATCACGGAACATAGCCCGAGCGGACGCGTTTTCAAATAGTCAAAAAATCTTTTCATACGGGCTAACCTCCCTTGTTCTTTGCCGCAATATGCGCGTAGGATACGAGTAAATCACTGCAAAGGCGGCTTTTTAGGTATCGCAAGCAGTGTATCATTTTGCAGCTTTCTTAAATACCCGGGACTTTGACTTTTTGGTCGAATGCCGAGTTTCTCGAGTTTTGGGATGGACATTGTTATACAAGTTTTCCGGATGGAAAGTAAAAGTCTGTAAAACCCATTTTTACCGCCGCCCGTCCGCTGCAATTTTGCACAGCAAAATCGCGTAAAAGGTTCTTTATTGTGCCCAAGTGAGAAATATACAAGCTTAGACCGTTTGCACAAGTTTCGAATTTTCGAAACTTGAAACGGACAGAAAATAAGTTAAGTCCGTAAAAGCAGTTTAACTGTCCGCCACTCCCTATGGGAATAGGGAACACCTCCCTATGGGAATAGGGAACACCTCCCTATGGGAATAGGGAGCATCTCCCTATGGGAATGGGGAGCATCTCCCTATGGGAATGGGGAGCATCTCCCTATGAGAATGGGGAATATCTCCATCCGAGCATGGCAGTGCCGTACGCCCGTACGTGCCTGTGATGTACGTGCGTACATGGCGGAAAGGTATGCTCGTACCGCTCGGTGTGATAAAAAAAATAGCCGTGCGAGAAACCCGCACGGCTGTATACCGGATGTGTCTATAATATTACGGTTTCAATACAAACACCGCAGTATTATTTTTGACCTCAAGGTTTTGAGACTGCCCCCAGCTTGCAGGCCAATCAGGAATACTTGGATGGGCAGGATTCATTCTCACCGTAATGACCGTATCAAAAGTTTTGCTAGTGCTGAACTTTATTGCGTTGCCTTGCAATTCGGCAGGAACCCAAGAGCCAGTTTCACTCCCTTTAAACACCCAAACATATTGCTTAGCATTAGCATCTCCCCAGTTACTCGGCATTCCTGTAACAGTGTAATAGTACTTTGCGGTCGTTTCACCGGACGGCATATCAATATCCAACGACTGGCTAGTTTTTTTACCCCAATCGGGAACATCGGAGCCTGCAGGCATAAGCACCGTATTCAACTTGGTAAAATTCCATGCGGTAGAGAATGTCAAAGAGTTTGTCCCGGAATCAAAATTTGCTTTGACCCAGTGGTCACCGTCAGTTCCGTCAAAAATCCACACATACTGAACGGCACCGGCATCTCCCCAGAAAGACGGCATTCCTGTAACAGTATAAGTTGCCGGAGTTCCAGCACCGTATGTACCGTCCTCGCCTTTATGCCAAATTGTAAAATTTGTTCCGCCGTAGACTGCATGGTTATTATCGTAGCCGACGCCGGAAGGTACATATACTCCTTCGGCTCCGATTACAACTACCAGCTCTCCTTTTGTGCCGGTAATTTTTGCGGCATACACGGAATTTGCGGCTTTAAGAACGGTCAAATTGCTGTCATATCCTATTCCGCACGTTTTACGCAAGTCTATAAGATAATTGATGTGTTGCCGATAAGTTTTGCTTGTGCCGGGAACTGTCGTGTCTCCGATGTACTGCGTATCTCCCACATGACCGCTTTCTGCCGCCGTAAAGTAATGCTGCCATGCAACGCAAGGAAAGCCCGGATGCGTCAAAATAAAGGCATACGCCGTTCCTACGGATTCAGAATTAAGATACCAATGTTTTTGTGTGGAACCTGTATCGTGATTGTCTACAAAAGTTACGGCATCCTTTGCACTGCTCTGCAAAAGACTTGCCGGATTTGCAAGCAAACCGTAGTTATTGTTACCGGGTTTAGTGGTCTCATGTCCATTTGATATAGAGCCATAGCCGAAAACCGTGTTCATAATTCCTTTGAGCGCAAAATCGAATGCGCGGGAACGGCTTCCGCCTTCTTCCGTCTTTTGAACCCAGTTTTTTATTTTATCGCCCCAATCATCGGGATTTGAATCACTAAATCCGCCTGTAGGCCAGTTTTCACCTACGGAGAATTCGGCAAGAGTATCTCTGTTGTATTGTCCTACATATTTACCGTCAAAACCTTTTACAAAATCGTAACGCCAGCCTACAAATCCTGCAGGAGCCAAAACGCCGTTCATCCAATCGGTAATTCCTTGCTGAACTGCGGGGTTTGTATGGTCAAGGTCGCGGGAAGCCCCATATTTTTCTCCCGAGTCCGGTGCGCCGTGTTTAGGAGAATTATACATCAAGCCCGAAGCGGAGCTGGTGAATCCTTCGTCGTCGGAGCAGATAGCATAGAAATCTTCACACCATGAAGGATTTGTAAAATCCCCCCATGAAGTCGAGCCGGAGCGGTGATTTATAACGATGTCGGCAACGGCTTTACAAGGACTTAAAGCACTTATCGCAGTTTTAAGCTGCGCTTCCGTTCCGTAATAGTTGTTCAAATCGTTGATTTGCGTAGGAGCGTAGCCTTCAGATGAATCTGAAGAACTCTTACCCGGCGGCGGGAACCACGCGTAGGCAAACTTATCTTTTATAGCGGAAGCGTTACTATTTATTACGTTGTACCATTTATACCATTGCGTACTGTCTCCTCTAGGCGCACTCGCCCAGTTAAACGCTTGAATCATGACGCCGCTTTTGGGGACTTGTGCAACGCTGACTTTTGTAAATGTCTTTTCTACCGGCTCGGATTCTTGTCCGCCTTTTATCGCTACGGCTTTTACGGTTGTAGTGTTCGAGAGTGTAATAGACCCCGTATATTTTGTGCCGGATGCATTAGGCGTGCTTCCGTTCAATGTGTAATAAATCGCGGCATCGGAGGTATCGCACGTAATTGTTACACTCGTTGAATCCTTAAAGCGCATTTGCCCGCCTATAACAGGCTTTGTAACCGCAGCGGTTTTGACAAAGTTCTTTTGTGCAAAGCCGGATTTACGTCCGCCTTTTATCGCTACAGCTCTTACGGTTGTACTCTCAGTAAGCGTAAAAGCCGTATTGTTATATTTTATTTTAGTAGCGGATGTATCGGGGGAGCTTCCGTCGGTCGTATAATAAATTTCCGCACAGGAAGTCTCGCATTCAACAGTTACGCTCGTGTTTGACGCAAACGGTGTGTTTCCCTTTATGACCGGAGTTTTTATTTGTTCCGGCACGGAAGACGTCGGCACTTTCTTTAAGATAACTACAGACCACGGAGCTACACCATAAGTTCCGGCACAAGGGATAACTTTATCCGAACTCCAACAGTTAAAGTCTGTTTCAAAATAGCTTTGCGTATCAGCCAAGCGCACCCATGAATATCCACTTTCAGTCGGGATTGCATAGTTCACGTTTGTCGTGTACATATTCATAAACACGAGGTAGTCGCTTCCTTCGAGAATCGAGCTTCCTTTTATGCGAAGCCAAACACATCGGTCGCCGTCGGATAGATTGTCCGTTCCGTTTTCTTTCTTAAACTCGTAAGTAACATTGTAATCAGTTTGATTGAGTGCCGGTTCGCTTGCGTGCAGCTTCATCATATATTTGGCAAATTCAAAGTTGCCGTTTTTGTTCTTGTCATTGCCGAATGTGCCGAAGTTGTTGTGATACGGCTCTCCCGTGCCGCCGGTTGCAATCGAGTGCGGAGAAGCTGTATTTATCATGTTGTAGTTGTTCCACGTTGCAACGCTGTCGATATTATACGGATTGTTGTTGCCGTTCTGAGTCCTTCCGAACTCATCGCCGTAAACAATCATAGGAACTCCGCGGCTCATCATCTGAACGGCGATATAATTGCGTGCCGCCTGACGTTTATCCTTTTCCTTCGTCGTCTCCGTCACGAAGCCCAAAGTATTATTATCGCCGTTGCCGCCGTCGCTCGGACCGAACGGCCATCCTACATTTTGATTCTGTGCGTTTCCCTTTCCTTGATAACTGCACAAATCCGCAAGAGTAAAGCCGTCATGTGCAACAATAAAGTTTACGGATTTATGCGGCCCGCCTTCCTTATTAAAGTTATTATAATCGCCGTTGATAAAGTCGTTTACGCTTCCGCGATTTCCGGTTCCGATATAACTTCTGATTGCATCGCGGTAACGTCCGTTCCAGCCGCCCCAGCCGTTGGGGAAGTTTCCTACTTGGTAAGCACTGTCGCCTGTATCCCAGCTTTCGGCAATCATTTCTACATCGTTGTCATTGCCCAGTGCGACAATATCTTTAAGGGTTTTAGAGTCAGCATTGTAGTTCCACGCCAGTTCTCCTTTACTATTTTTTCCGCGTTCGCGTCCCAATACGGTTGCAAGGTCAAAGCGGAAACCGTCAACGCCCATATCCGTAATCCAATATTTAAGTGAATCCAAAATGAATTGACGCACAACGGGATTATCGCACTGCATATTGTTGCCGCAGCCTGTAGACTCCCAGTAGAATTTTTTATCGTCTGTAAGGCTGTAATAAGTGCTGTTATCAATACCGTGCATGGAGGTCAACTCAACAGTACTAAATTTTCCCTCGCCCCATACTCCGCCTTCTCCTGTATGGTTAAATACAACATCAAGGTACACTTCCATTCCGGCAGCGTGAAATGCACTTACCATCTCCTTAAATTCTTTTGTGGGACCGCCCGCGCTTTTATCACTTGAATAGCGGCGGTCGGGCGCAAAAAATCCGTAAGTCATGTAGCCCCAGAAATTTCCGCCGGGAGCATTATCGGGATTGGCATCGTTATCGCTTTCGTGAACAGGCAAAAGCTCAATCGTGTTGATTCCAAGCCCTTTAAGATACGGAATCAGCATAGCCGCGCCCGCATAAGTTCCGCGCTTGTCATCAGGAATATTTGCAACACCGCTAAAGCCGTCAAAATTGTTCAAAATCGAATTAAGATTTGCCGCAGACGGATGTTTTGTAATGCCGCGTACGTGCGCTTCATAAATCAACGCTTTTTCTTGCGGGATTTTCGGTTTATTTCCGTAAGAAGTATTGTCCTTTATGACATATCCTTTAGGCGCATATTTGCCGGTGTCAAAGTTACGGCGCGGCACATCTTTATAAACCTCTCCCCCTGTGCCGTACATTCCGCCGTCTTTGTCGGCGAGAGCCGCCGGATTTGATTTATCGTGTGTCATCTCACGCGCATACGGGTCAAAAAGAACTTTGTTCGGATTAAAGCGGTTACCGTTTCCATCAACATCGCTCTTAAATCCTTTATCGCTTCCTCCGCGCGTCCAAGCCTTATCAAATTCCCAGTTCGGTCCCCAACAGCGGAATGCGTAAATTGTTCCTTTCGGAGCAGATTTGATTTTTGCACGCCAAATGTCGTCGCTGCCTTTCTGCATCCAATAGTCATATTTCGCATTGCTTCCGTACGCATTTTCATAAATTTCAAGGAGAATTTTAGAAGCATTTGCAGAATAAAGTGCGAAAGTCGTCTCGTCGCCTGAAATATGCGCACCGAGCTCCCAAGTTCCTTTATCCCAAGCCGCTTCGTCTACGGGACTGAACGCACCTTCAGAAGGATGCATAGAGCCAAGCTCCGGAGCAACAAACGTAAAGGAAACCGTTTCAGAACGCGGAAAACCTTGCTTTACGGCAAAAGCTTTTAAAGTCTGTCCGGCAGAAACGGTAACGCCCTCACCATTGTGGTCATACTTGGGGCTTGATTCCGTAGGTTCAGTGCCGTCAAGCGTATAATAAATAACGGTATTTGTTGTGAGGTAAGTATCGCCGTCAACCAAGCGGCATCTAAGTTTTACGGATTGCGAGTCGTAAACCGAATAATTCTTAATTTCATATCCATGCTCGTTTTCAAGGCGAGGTTTTACGGTTTTTATACTGATACTGCCAAGATCGAGCTCTATGCCTTCTTTAATTTCTACTGCTTTTGAATAATATACGGTAGTTCCTTCGATTATATAGAAAGTCCAGTTTCCCGGAGCAATGCCGGCAATAGTCCGTTCTCCCGTATTTGAACCCGACAACTCATTTGATGCGGTATCGTTTACGCGGATTTTTGCAGATGCGGACGAATAATCGGTCTTGAATTTGACTGTACCGCCCTTGAGTTTATAAGTTTCGGCAGGCTTTGTTATATTGTTCTTAATATCATTTGCAAGTGCCTCAGCATTTATTAAACCGGGATTTACATCGGTTGGCAGACGGGATTTTACATCGGCAGGTTTTAATGAATCGACATCATAACCGAATTGTATAAGCTTATAAAATACATTTCCGACGGCGGTGGTATTCCATGTTACATTTACCGTAACCGTTTCGCCGGCTTTTATATCGGTTACAGCGCGAATTACAACGCCGTCCATATTTTCAAGAACACTTTCGATTGTGCGCTTTGCCTGAATGCTTATTACGCGGTTTTTGCCCGCAGGGATTTTCTCTATCTTAACGCCTGAAATTTTTCCGCCGATAACAGAAACATCGGATTTGGTTATATCCGCCATTCCTATTCCGCTTACCGTTATGTCGGCTTTTACAATTTTATCGACATCAAGTGCTCTGTAAGCCGGGTCATTGATAATCAAAGTTCCGTATTCGGACTCCGCAGTTGTACTTGCAGAATCCGCAGATTCGGCTCTTTCCAGCAAGGAATTTAGGCAGCCCAAAACACCGATAAATGCGGCGGCGGCCAAGACAGTCAGAAGGCGGTAAAATTTTCTCATCTTTTCCTCCAAGTTAAAAAAAACGTAAGATTTCGAGTTTGCTTTTGCAAACATCGCTTAGTAACGTATGCGCGTTTCGCGCAACAATGCAAAATCACGGAAAACAATCTCAAGCAAAAAGCCGGACTCCGCATCCGCCGCAATACAGCGGATAATTTATTTTTTGATGATTTTTTAGAAAAAACAGCAATTCAAGGGTGCAGACAATTGCGGAATTATAACATGTCATTTAAACTATGTAAAATTTTCATTTACGAGTTGCCGCGAATTTCATTCATAAAAAAGTTTATATTCGTTCAAAAGCGGCGGATTAAGGGCAAAAGATTTTGCAAAGCCTGCGAAATAAAGTTTTAGGCGGAATGTAGAGTTTTGGGAAACTTTTCTGTGCGTTCGGAGAAGTTACGTCCGCTTAGCCGCAGTCGAGCTTTTCGCTCGAAACGGCACGCTGCCGGAACTTCTCCTACGCAAGATGGATAGCTTTCAAAACTCTTCATTTTGTTGGAGCCGGAAAGAGTTGGAAAATGTCGAGTTTTGGGAAAACTCGACATTTGGGCTACTAATAATTAAAAGGCTGCCTTAAAAGTTTCTCGCTTTTCGGCAGCCTGTTTTTATCAAGGAATTTTATGAAACCGACACTTTTAGTGCTCGCCGCCGGTATGGGCAGCCGTTACGGCGGTGTAAAACAGATAGATGGAATTGGACTTCATAATGAATGTCTGCTGGATTATGCAACTTACGATGCAATGAAAAGCGGCTTCGGAAGCGTTGTTTACATAATCAGAAAAGATATAGAAAGCGATTTCAGACAGCGGCTTTTTGACCGCGTTGCGCTTAATTTTGATGCAAGTTACGTGTTTCAGTCCCGCGAAAGTCTTTTGACATCCGAACAAATTGCCGCTTCCAAAGACCGCACAAAACCTTGGGGAACGGCTCATGCGCTTCTTTGCGCAAAAGAAGCATTGCATACGCCTTTTGCCGTTATCAATTCCGATGATTATTACGGCAGAGACGCTTTTGATATAATGGGAAAATATCTTTCTTCGATTGCCGCTGACAGTTCTGAGCACGCTATGGTCGGCTACATTTTAGGCAATACGATGAGTAAAAACGGTTCCGTTTCGCGCGGAATATGCACGGTAAAAAACGGCAATCTTAATTCAATAGAAGAAAACCTCAAGATTTACTATGAGGGAGAAAATATAATCAGCGAAGTTGAAGGCGCAAAAATTCCGCTTACCGGCAATGAATGGGTCAGCATGAATTTCTTCGGATTCAGTTTAAAAGCACTCGGCACGTTTTCGGAATATTGGGAGAAATTTATTGCAGAAAATGCCGCTTCTCCAAAATCGGAAGCCTTATTGCCTGTTGCCGCAGGAAATATTATCAAGAGCGGCAAAGGGAATATCAAATTCTTTACATCTAAAGAAAACTGGTTCGGCATGACCTATCCTGAAGACAGGGAAATTGTAAAATCGGAAATTGCCGCAAAAATTAAGTCCGGTTATTATCCGGAGCAGCTTTGGGTAGATAAATGATTGCGCCGGAACCCATAAAAGTCGATAAAATATGGGGATACGAAAGCTGGATTGCTTCCGTTTATAAAGATGCTCCGCAAAAAGATTTTCTTTCTGCGGCAGGAAAGGATTTCCCGCTCCTTGTAAAGATTATTCAGGCGGATGAACGCTTGAGCGTTCAAGTCCATCCTGATGACGAAAACGCACTGCGTCTTGAGGGGAAGGGCTTTAGAGGTAAAACCGAATGCTGGTATATTCTTGATGCGGAAGAAGGCGCGTCCCTTGTGTGCGGTTTAAAAAAGGATTACGGCAGGGAAGAACTTTTTACCGCGATAAAAGAAAACCGTCTTGAAGAGTATTTGAATATTATTCCCGTCAAAAAAGGTGATTTTGTCTATATTCCCGCCGGAACTGTTCACGCAATCGGCGGCGGCTTTAAAATCCTTGAAGTACAGCAATCTTCGGATATAACTTACCGCCTTTATGATTGGGGACGCCCTCGCGAACTTCATATTGAAAAAGCTTTGGCTTCTCTAAAATTCGACGAAATCCATACGGAAAAACCTTTTACGGGAAGATTCGACTGCCGCTATTTTTCACTTGAAATGATTAAAATTGCAGAAAAGACGGAACTTGCTATGCAGGATAAGTCTTCTTCCAAAATACAGCAGCTTTTGTTTGTTATAAACGGCAGCGGTTCCGCAATATCCGAATCAGACGGAGCGATGGTGGAACTTGTTCCCGACAGGCTTATAGCGGTATCTCCCGAAGAAAAACTTATTTTGAGCGGGAAACTTGATATTATGAAAATCTGCTGTACGACGGGAGATTCGGAAACTTCCGCTTAGGGACGGGGCTATCGGGCTGCACTGCCCTCCGCTCGGAGTGTAGTATTCCCTCCGCTCGGAGTGCAGTGTACCCTCCGCTCGGAGTGTAGTGTTCCCTACGCTCGGAGGGAGATGCTCCCTATGCTCGGAGGGAGATGCTCCCTATGCTCGGAGGGAGATGCTCCCTATGCCCGGAGGGAAGAACAGGTTTTATATCGAGTTTTATAAAGCTTACAATTCAAAATCATAACAAAATACGAGGTTCAAATGAAATCACCGTTAGAAATTGCTCAAAAATACGTTGCGGCGGGGGAAGCAAAGGCAAAGCTCCCATGCTCGGCAGGTGACTCCTCGAGGGATCACGGCTACCAGCATGGGAGCTTCGCTAGCTAGCGCTCGGGGCTA
>ERZ772960.1814-NODE-1814-length-16383-cov-7.762494_pt1 | contig 16383 bp, 11 predicted proteins | sample MGYA00580678_ERZ772960 | MGnify/ENA primary metagenome ERZ772960 (study PRJEB29015, sample SAMEA2737930) | human oral metagenome | biome: human oral; feature: human-associated habitat; material: dental | place: China | collected 2059 ... | reverse complement strand
TGGATTACCGTATTGCGAAAAGACCTTCACAGAACCGCACAACAAAGGCGTATGCAGGAGTCAACTGGGACAAGAAGATCGAACACGAGAAAACTTCCATCCGCTGCAAGGTGGAGCATCCGTTCCTCATTGTGAAACGGCTGTTCCAAGCGGGCAGGACAAGGTATCGTGGCATCAAGAAGAACCTGCTCCGTTACGATCTGCTCTTTGCATCGGCGAACCTCGTCATGTGTTTGAGGGCAGGAAGGCAGAGGGCGTTCTGCATGACAATGGGATAAGTGCGCCCTTTTTCCCAAATTTTCCGGTAAAACGGGCGATTCGGGGAAGAAAAAGGGGCAATGAGAGCAGTATTGCACGCTCTTTTGATACCCTGCTCGTTCATGATGCGGTATTCGATCTTGTCGAGTGCGCGCACCGTCTCCACGTCGAATACCGTCACGCACTGATTATGGCGAAAGATCTCCATCCACCGCGCCAGAAGATTCGGTGACATCCCCTGCAGATTTTCCTTCTGTGGCGTAACGCCCGTTGCACACCATTCATGCGTATTGTAGAGAAGCCCCTTTTTGAGGAAGAACAGATACGAACGATCGGTCCAAAGCGTTTCGCCGAGATTTTGTAGCATGAGGATAATTCATAGTCCAACGGGAACACATCCTTCAGCCCCCTCTCGCAAGAAGAGACGTTCGTCATACGCGTACAAATTCGATAACTTTATTGTACTACAAGATAGAATTGCTTTTAAGAAATCTATTGTTTTCTAAAATTTCCCTAATAAAGCGAGAAGGCATATCGCCTCCTCGCTTTGGGGGATTATCTACATTGATTCACTTGGATTCGCTTTTATTCGCTCTTCTGATCCATGACGGCCATCGACGCGACGACGTCATTTTCCGCCGTCGCCATGAGCTTGACGCCCTGCGTGTTGCGGCTGATCAGCGATATATCGCCGACGTTCGTGCGGATGACGATGCCCTCCGTCGTGATGAGCATGAGCTCCTGATCCTCGTGGACGACGCGCAGGCCGATGACGTCGCCCGTCTTTTCCGTGACCTTGAGGTTGATGATGCCCTTGCCGCCGCGCGTCTGCGTGCGGTACTCGCTCGCGAGCGTGCGCTTGCCATAGCCCTCTGCCGTGACGGTCAGCACCTCGGCATTCGGCATGAGCGTGTCCATCGCAATGACCTCGTCGCCGTCGTTTAAGCGGATGCCGCGCACGCCGCGCCCCGGGCGGCCGATCGAGCGGACGTCGTCCTCGGGGAAGATGATCGCCATGCCCCATTTCGTGCCGAGGATCACATCGTGGCTGCCGTTCGTGAAGCGGACGCCGATGAGATCGTCGTCGTCGTCGAGGTTGATCGCGATGAGCCCGCCCTTGTGGAGGTTCTTGAACTCTGCGAGACTCGTCTTCTTCACGACGCCCTTCTTCGTCGCCATGAAGAGGTAATCCTCGGGATTGAATCCCTTGACCTGGATAATGGCGGTGATGCTCTCGTCGCTCTGCAGCTGGAGGAGGTTGATGATCGCCGTGCCCTTCGCCGCGCGGCTCGCCTCGGCGATCTCGTATGCCTTCAGATGGTAGACGCGCCCGCGGTTCGTGAAGAAGAGAATCGTGTGGTGCGTCGTCGTGATGAGCATATTCTCGACGAAATCCGTCTCCTTCGTCCCCATGCCCTTGACGCCCTTGCCACCGCGGTTCTGCCTGCGGTAGGTGTCGAGCGCGATGCGCTTGATGTAGTTGTTATGCGTCAGCGTGATGACGACGTCTTCCTCGGCGATGAGATCCTCCACGTCGATCTCGGACGTGTCAACCGTCAGCCGCGTGCGGCGCGCGTCGCCGTACTTCTCCTTGACCGCCGTAAGCTCGTCCTTGATGATGGCGAGGATGCGCGTCTCGTCGGCGAGAATCGCCTTGTACTCCTCGATCGCCTTCAAGACCTCCTGATACTCCTCCTCGATCTTCTCGCGCTCGAGGCCGGTGAGGCGCTGGAGACGGAGGTCGAGGATTGCCTGCGCCTGCTTCTCGGAGAGCTTGAAGCCCGCCATGAGCGCGTCGCGCGCAATGTCCGCCGTGCGGCTCTCGCGTATCGTCGTAATGACAGCGTCGAGGTGATCGAGGGCAATCGTCAGACCTTCAAGGATATGGGCGCGCGCCTCGGCTTTCGCGAGCTCGTAGCGCGTGCGCCGCGTGATGACGTCTTCCTGATGCTGGATATAGTAGTGAAGAACCTGCTTTAAGTTGAGCACCTGCGGCTTGCCGTCGACGAGCGCGAGCATGATGACGCCGAAGCTGTCCTGCAGCTGCGTGTGCTTGTAAAGCTGGTTCAAGATGACATTTGCATTCGCGTCGCGTCTGAGGTCGATGACGATGCGCATGCCATTGCGGTCGGACTCGTCGTTGAGCGCCGTGATGCCCTCGATCTGCTTGTCGCGGACGAGCTCGGCGATTTTCTCGACGAGGCGCGCCTTATTGACCTGATACGGCAGCTCCGTGACGATGATGCGCGGTTTGCCGTTCGACAGCGTCTCGATGTGGGCGTTCGCGCGCATCTTGATGACGCCACGCCCCGTCGTGTACGCCTGACGGATGCCCTCGCCTCCGAGCACGAGGCCTGCCGTCGGGAAATCCGGCCCCTTGATGACGCCCATGAGATCCTCGACCGTCGCGTCGGGATTGTCGATGAGCATGAGCGTCCCGTCGATGACCTCGCACATATTGTGCGGCGGGATATTCGTCGCCATGCCGACGGCAATGCCCGACGTGCCGTTGACGAGGAGCTGCGGGAACTTCGCGGGAAGCACCGTCGGCTCTTTCAGCGACTCGTCGTAGTTCGGTGCGAACTCGACCGTGTCCTTGTCGATGTCCTGGAGCATGAGCTCCGCGATCTTCGACATGCGCACCTCGGTGTAGCGCATAGCCGCGGCAGGGTCGCCATCGACCGAGCCGAAGTTGCCATGCCCGTCCGCGAGCATATAGCGCATCGAGAAATCCTGCGCCATGCGCACGATCGCGTCGTAGACCGAGCTGTCACCGTGCGGGTGGTATTTACCTAAGACCTCGCCGACGATACGCGCCGACTTCTTGTAGGGCTTCGTAGAGCCCATGCCCGCCTCCTGCATCGCGTAAAGGATGCGGCGGTGTACGGGCTTCAGACCGTCGCGCACATCGGGCAGCGCACGCGCGACAATGACGCTCATCGCATAATCAATATACGAATTGCGCATCTCGTGCGCGAGGTTGACCGGCACGACCTTTCCCTGACCAAAATCCACAATCTCACCTCAAAATTTCGAGAAATTACTGTTTCAATACGCCATTATACCATATTCTAGGCGGAAAAGTCCATTTCCCACCTGCTGCATCGTGCCTCTTCTTACATAAGCGAAGCACATAACATTATGTGAAGATTTTAAAAGGCTTGACATTTCTGCCAATAAAGCATATAGTAATCTGTAGAATCAGAAGTGTAGTATATCTTGGTGTTTCAAGTGAAAAGCTGAACGATCTTTAGGAGGTCCTTAGCATGGCAAACCGCATCATTCTTAACGAAACGTCTTATTTTGGCCCCGGTGCGATCCAAGAGATTATCCACGAGGTGCAGGACCGTGGCTGCAGAAAAGTCATGGTCGTCACGGATAAAGATCTGATGAAATTCAACGTAGCAACGAAAGTGACTGAAATATTGGAAAAGGCTGGCATCTGCTTTGAGGTTTATGATCATATCAAGGCCAACCCGACCATCGAGAACGTACAAGAAGGCGTGGCTTTCTGCAAGAAATCCGGCGCTGATATTCTAGTAGCCATTGGCGGCGGTTCTGCCATTGATACCAGCAAGGCTATCGCCATCATTATGACGAACCCTGAATTTGCTGATGTTAGAAGCCTAGAGGGAGCCTCGCCGACCAAACATAAGGCCCTGCCGATTATTGCAGTCTCTACGACCTCCGGCACCGCGGCTGAGGTTACCATCAATTACGTTATCACCGATGTAGAGAAACACCGTAAATTCGTCTGCACGGACCCGCATGACATCCCGGTCGTGGCCATCGTCGACTCGGAAATGTGCGCTTCTATGCCGCCTAGACTCTGCGCCTCCACTGGCATGGACGCCTTGGTACATGCGATTGAAGGCTATATCACGAAGGGCGCTTGGGAACTGACGGATATGATGCACCTGAAAGCAATTGAGATTATCGGCAAATATCTGCGCCAGTCTGTCAAAGGTGACGCCAAAGGGCGTGAGGAAATGGCCCTTGGACAATATATCGCCGGCATGGGCTTCTCCAATGTTGGTCTCGGCATCGACCATTCTATGGCACATCCTCTCTCCGCTGTCTATGATATTCCCCACGGCGTGGCCTGCGCCATCCTACTGGCACCGGTCCTGAAGTTCAACGCACCTGCTACGGGTGAGCGCTATCGTGAAATAGCCAGAGCCATGGGCGTTGCGGGCGTCGACCAGATGAGCGAAGGGGAATACCGCCAAGCAGCGATAGACGCGGTAGCCAAACTCGCTGAAGACGTGGGGATTCCACAGCATCTTTCGGAATTGGGCGTCCAGGAGAAAGATCTCGACTTCCTCGCTGAATCGGCTATAGCCGATGCCTGCACGCCAGGCAATCCGCGCGATTGCACCAAGGAAGAGATTGTGGCGATTTACAAGTCGATTCTGTGAAAAATCTGCCTGGTATTTACAAAATTTCTAACCACAAAAACAGCCTCTAGTTCTGTCTGGAGGCTGTTTTTATGTGCAGACGCTTCTAATGTGAATCAAGGGTTGAACGCCAAGCTATATATAGCCGCAGCAATTCTCCCAAATAGATGTGTTAAAAGCCCGGAAAATGAGCGCACCTTAGAGGCATCCTGAATACCGGTTTTTCGGTTCAACCAACTGAAAAAGCCTTCTACTGGTTGTCGTATCGCAATACGCCTTGTCTGCATATAGCACACCTTCTCGGAAAGGCTTGCACGATTTCACGTATATTGTACCATAGGCGACGCCAATTTCATACAAGAAGCCCTTATACATTGACTTTTCCCTTAATTTCCCATAGTATTTAAGGGAAAGGAGGCGGGAAAAATGAGAGACTTTCACTACGCGCAAATCCGAGCACGAAAATGGGATTCGGATATTCTTGGCTATATCGCCGCCATCTATAAGGCAGTCGGAAAGCAGGAGCAATACCTGAAACAGCGCCCTGCGGAATTGGAAAAGCTCGTGGAAATCGCCAAAATCCAGAGTACCGAGGCGTCAAATGCAATCGAGGGCATCGTGACCACGAGCACGCGAATTAAGCAGCTGGTCGAAGAAAAAACGACGCCGCGCAACCGTGATGAGCAGGAAATCGCCGGGTATCGTGATGTGCTTGGCATCATTCACGAAAATTTCGATGTGATTCCAATTTCCAGAAATTACATCCTGCAACTGCATAAAATCCTGTACAGCCACATGAACAACCCGCTTGCCGGGCAGACGAAAAACGTTCAAAACTATATCAACGCCACGTATGCAGATGGACACACAAGGATTCTGTTTACGCCTCTTGCTCCGTTTGAAACGCCCGAAGTGCTTGACCGAATCTGCGAAGAATACAATCGCGTGATTGGCAATATGGAAGTAGAGCCGCTCATTGCCATACCCGTATTCATTCACGACTTTCTATGCATTCATCCCTTCAATGACGGAAACGGCCGCATGAGCCGCCTGCTCACGACGCTGCTTCTATATCGAAATGGATTCTACGTCGGGAAATACATTTCACTCGAGGCGAAAATCGCACAGTCGAAAGACCTGTATTACGATGCGCTTCGCCGTTCGCAGGACGGCTGGCATGAAGGCTGTGAAGATGATATTCCATTCATCAAGTATTTGCTCGGAACGATTCTAGCGGCATACAAGGATTTTGAAGATCGTTTTTCCCTAGTTGAAACCAAGCTGCCTGCCATTGATATGGTCAGAAAGGCAGCACAACATAAAATTGGATGGTTTAACAAGCAGGATATACGGGAGCTGTGTCCATCACTGAGCATCAGTTCCGTTGAAGGCGCTTTGCGCAAGCTGGTAAAATCCGGCGAGCTTGCACGCGAAGGTGCAGGAAAATCAACCTGTTACCTTCGCTTAGGACGTGTTGATGAATAGCTAAAGTTTGTCGTATCGAGTAGCGATATGGCGAAACTGTTTGACCTCATGCTGGATACTTTGTCTTGTACATAGAAATGCCCCCTATTCGGTTTCACAGAGTTTTATGATTTCTTGTGCCTGCCGAATAGGGAGCATATCAAATATCTGTATCCGGTTGATTTGCCGTGTCCTAAATTATTTCTTCATCAATTTATTTTACAACTTCCCCTCGTAATTGGCAATCAAAAACGGGCAGCCGCCAAGGTCGCCCGTCCTCTGTATACTTTATGGATAGGAAGTGTCCGATGCTTTTTAGACTGCCTTGAACGCCTGCTCGAGGTCATAGAGAATATCGTCGATATGCTCCGTGCCGATGGAGAGGCGGATCGTCGACGGGGTGATGCCGGACTTGGCGAGCTCCTGCTCGTTCATCTGGGAGTGCGTCGTCGATGCCGGGTGGATGACGAGCGACTTCACGTCCGCGACGTTTGCGAGGAGACTGAATACCTCGAGGTGGTCGATGAATTTCTTCGCCGCCTCTGCGCCGCCCTTGATCTCAAAGGTGAAGATCGAGATGCCGCCGTTCGGGAAATACTTCTCGTAGAGCGCATGGTCGGGATGGCTCGCCTGTGCGGGGTGGTTGACCTTCGCGACCTTCGGGTTCTTCGCGAGGAAGTCGACGACCTTCAGCGCGTTCTCGACGTGGCGCTCGACGCGCAGCGAGAGCGTTTCCGTGCCCTGCAGGAGCAGGAACGCGTTGAACGGCGAGAGCGTCGCGCCCTCGTCGCGCAGGACAAGCGTGCGGATGTACGTCGCAAAGGCCGCTGCGCCGATGTCGCGCGCGAAGCTGATGCCGTGGTAGCTCGGATTCGGCTCGACGAACTGCGGGAATTTGCCCGACTTTTCCCAGTCGAACTTGCCGCCGTCGACGATGACGCCGCCGAGCGTCGTGCCGTGCCCGCCGATGAACTTCGTCGCCGAGTGCACGACGACGTCCGCGCCGTACTCGAACGGGCGCAGCTGATACGGCGTCGCAAACGTCGAATCGACGACGAGCGGGATATTGTGCTTGTGCGCGATGTCCGCAACGGCCTGGATGTCAATGAGGTTCGCGTTCGGGTTGCCGATAGACTCGATGAGAATGGCGCGCGTCGTGTCCTTGATTGCGTCCTCGAATACGGAAACGCCCTTCGTCGGGTCGACGAACGTCGTCTCGATGCCGTAGTTCGGGAACGTGTGCGCGAAGAGGTTGTACGTGCCGCCATAGATCGTCGTCGCCGCGACGATGTGCTGGCCTGCGTGCACGAGCGCCTCGAACGCATACGTGACAGCCGCCGCACCCGATGCGACAGCGACTGCCGCGACGCCACCCTCAAGCGCCGCGATGCGCTTCGCGAAGATGTCCTCCGTCGGGTTCGTCAGGCGCGCGTAGACGTTGCCCGCGTCCTTCAAGGCAAAGCGGTCGGCCGCGTGCTGGGCATTGTGGAAGACGAACGACGTCGTCTGATAGATGGGGACGGCACGCGCGTCCGTCGCGGGGTCTGCCTGCTCCTGCCCGACGTGGAGCTGAAGCGTCTCAAAACGGTACTTCCGATTCTCACTCATCGAAAAGACTCCCTTCACTCTTACAAGTTCTCGTTTACATATCTGATAAATATGTTTAGAGTATAGCGTCATCGAACGGCGTTGTCAAGCCCTCGGCAGAAAAATGATGCCGTGCGGCAAAATTTAGCTAAAGGAAGCGCTGATTAAATGAAGTTGTCCAGATTTACACAGATGCGCCGTATCTATCTAGGAGACAAACCACAGGCGTAGTGGTGCTACGCCGCGGATTTGTCGACGACGAGAGGACAGTGCAGATGTGTGAAGATGGGTGGCTGAATTAATCAGTGCTTCCTAAAAATTAGGTGATTCCCGTTCCATCATTTTTTCAGAAGGATTATAATAGTTGCAACGATACTGCGTAAAACGATACGAAAGGAATGCTGCGTATGCGGAGTGGATTTCAAACGTGGAGCAAGCAAAAGAAAATCACGGCAGGGCTCGTGGCCGCCGCCGTGCTCGCGCTGGCGCTCTTCCACTATCTAGGCGGCACGGGCACGGTGCAAAAGGCGAAGGTCGCCAAGGGCAAGCCGCTCGTCTCAGTCTATACGGTGACGCGGCAGGACATGATGCGCCACGTCGCCCTCTCGGGGCAGACGATCTCGGAGGCCAATGTGCCGCTCGCGCCGAAGTACACGGGGAAGGTCACAGCCATCTACGCCGACCTCGGCGACTTCGTGCACAAGGGGCAGGTGCTCATGGAGCAGGACACGGGCGACCTCGATATCGCCATTCGCCAGAATGACGCCGCGACGCGCGCGGCAGAGGCGGATGCGCGCGTCGCGGCGGCGACGTACGACGCGGACTACATCAAGGCGAAGAACGACTACGCGCTCGAGGAGGACAAGTACAAGCGCAACCAGCACCTCTTCGACATCGGCGCGATCTCGCAGGACGTCTTGAACTCCGTCCGGCAGGAATACCTCGCGAGCCAGGCGGCGTTCAACGTCCTCGCCAACCAAGTGCAGGACGGCGGCGCGGCGGCCGTCCAGTCAAAGAACTACGCGGCGGAAAAGGACGCGCACGCCGTCGCCGCCCTCCGCAAGCAGCGTGAGGATATGTTCCTCGTCGCGCCGCAGGACGGCATCATCGGCTATCGCGGCGTCGAGGTCGGCGCAATCGTGAGTGCCGGCACGCGCGCGTTCTCCCTCATCGACAACAGCAGCGTCGACGTCGACTGCACGCTCTCGGAAAACGACGCGGCGATCCTAAAGCCGGGCATGGCGGTGCGCGTGACGATCGACGCGCTCGGGCGCGACTTCGACGGGCAGATCATCTACGTGAGCCCCGCGATGGACGCGACGTCCAAGACGTACCAAGTGCGCCTGGAGCTCTACGAGCAGGACGACACGATCAAGGCGGGTCTTTTCGCGCATACGGCAATCGACATCCTCCAGCGCGAAAATACGCTCTTCGTGCCGAAGGAAGCCATTCTCTCGAAGAACGGCGAACCCGTCCTCTTCGTGCTGAAGGACGACGGCACCGTCGAGGAACGCAAGGTCAAAATCGGCCTTTTGAATGACACGTCCGAAGAAATCCTCGAAGGGCTATCGGATGGCGAAATCGTCGTCGTGTCGAATCAGGACAAGCTCAAGAACGGCACAGCAGTCGAGGCAGCATCATGAACATGACACGTCTTTCCATCGCGCGCCCCGTCGGCATTTCGATGATCGTCGCGTTCTTCGTCGTGCTCGGCGCGTACAGCTACTACCGCATCGGCGTCGAGCTCCTGCCCGCGCTCAACACGCCATTCGTCTCCGTCACAGTCAAGTACCCCGGCGCGAGCGCGGAGGCCGTCGAGCAGCAGATCGTAAAGCCCGTCGAGAACGCCCTCTCCGGCATCTCGGACGTCAAGCAGATCACCTCGAAATCGGAATACGGACAGGGGCAGGTCCAGCTCGAAATGAACATCGACGCCGACGCCAACACGGCGGCAATCGACGCCTCGAAAAAGGTCGAGGCGATCAAGAACAGACTGCCCGACGCCGCGAGTAACCCGACCGTCGTCAAAAAGGACATCAACGCGCAGCCCATCATGGAGCTTGCCGTGCTCTCCCAGCACAGCCTCGCCGAGACGTATTCGACGACGGAAAACGTCTTTCAGGACGCGCTTCAGCAGGTCGGCGGCGTCTCGGACATATCGCTCGGCGGCGGGCGCGACGATCAAGGAGCAGGACGCGCGCGCGGGACGCTACGGCAGGCTAAACGGCGAGGACGCGATCAACGTCCAGATTTTTAAGAACAGCGACGCGAACGTCGTGCAAACCGCGCAGGGCGTCCTCGCGAAGCTCGACACGCTCCGCGCCGCCTACCCCGACTACCAGTTCATCGTCATATCGAACGACGCGGACTACGTGCAGACCTCCCTGCACAATACGATGGGCACGCTCATCGAAGGCCTCTTCACGACGGGACTGATTCTCTTCCTCTTCTTGCGCGGCTGGCGCAGCACGGCGGCCGTCATGGTCGCCATCCCGACCTCGCTCGTCTCGACGTTCTTCGTCATGTACCTCGCGGGCTTCACCTTCAACATGATGTCGCTCATGGGCATGACGCTCTGCATCGGCATCCTCGTCGACGACTCCATCGTCGTGCTCGAAAACATCGTGCGCCACCTCAAAAAGGGCGAAGAACCGAAAGAAGCGGCGGAAAAAGGGCGCACGGAAATCGGCATGGCAGCAATCGCGATCACGCTATGCGACGCGGCCGTCTTTTTGCCGATTGCCTTCATGCAGGGCTCGACGGGGCAGTATTTCCGCCAATTCGGCCTCACCATCGTCTTTGCGGGCTTCTTCTCGCTCCTCATCTCCTTCACGCTGACGCCCATGCTCGCCTCGCGCTTCTTCAAGGGCGGCTGGCATCAAAAGCCGACGTTCCTATGGGCCTTCATGGACCGCATCGAAACGCGCGCCGTGGCGCTTTACGCATCGGCGCTCGAGTGGACGCTCGCCCATCAAAAGCGCATGGTCGCCGCGATTGCCGTCATCTTCTTCGCCGTCATGGCGACCGTGCCGCTCGGCATCGTCGGCTCGGAATACATGCCGAAGACGGACGAGTCGAGCTTCCGCATCGACATACAGGCGCCCGTCGGCGCTTCGGCGGAAGTCCCCGACAAGATCGCCGCGCAGCTCGAAGAAAAGCTCGCCGCCATCCCCGAGGTGCAGTACTACCTCACGCAGGCGGGCGGCTCGAAGTCGAACGAGGGGCGCATCAAGGTGCAGGTCGTGCCGCGCTCGGAGCGCTCGCGCACGATCTGGGAGATCACGAATGAAGTGCGCACATACGCCGCCGAGATTCGCACGGCGAAAGTCAGCGTCTCCGAAACGCAGACGAGCATCGCCGGCACAGCAGGGGGCGGCGGCGCGAAAAACGGCGGCGGCTCGCTGCAGATCATCCTGCGCGGCACGCAGACCGACGAGCTGAATGCCGCCGTGGACAAAGCCGCCGAGACGCTCAAAGCCATTCCGGGCGTGACGAACGTCAACACCTCCTATACGGAAGGAACGCCGGAGCTGCAGCTCGACATCGACCGCGCGAAGCTAAAGACGTATGGCGTGTCGCTCGCGGACGTCAACACCGCATTCAATTCGGCGATCTCCGGCATATCGGCGGGCACGCTCACGAATGACAAATGGAACGGCGGGCAGGACACGGATATCGAGATCCGCTTCAAGGGCGCAGACTACTACAAGCCGTCCGACGTCGCACACGTCCCGCTCGCGACGGGCAGCTCGCTCATCTACCTCGGCGACGTCGCGACGATCCGCGACGGGCGCGATCCCGTCGCCATCCAGCGCATCGACAAGCAGCGCGCGATCAAGGTCGGCGCGAACATCTCGGGCAGGCCGATGAGCGACGTCGTGACCGACGCGCAGAATGCGCTCGCGAGCGCCGACCTCGGCGCGGGTGTCACCTACCAGTTCACAGGACAGGCGAACCAGATGAACGAGGCATTTTCCGAGCTCCTAGCCGCCCTGCTCCTCGCGATGGTGCTCATCTATATGCTGCTCGCCGTGCTCTACGAGTCCGTCGTCACGCCATTCATCCGCATGTTCTCCCTGCCGTTTGGTCTCATCGGCTCGATCCTCCTGCTACTCCTGACGCACAACACGCTGAACCTCTACTCGATGATCGGCATCCTCGTCATGGACGGCATCGTCGCGAAAAACGGCACGCTCCTCCTCGACTACACGCTGACCCTCATGGACAGGGGCATGACGCCGCTCGAGGCCGTCCGCGAGGCGGGCAAGGTGCGCCTAAAGCCGATCTTCATGACGACCATCACGATGATCGTCGGCATGATGCCAACCGCGCTCGCCATGACGGCAGGCGCGGAGACGCGCGTCTCCATGGCATGGGTCATCATCGGCGGCCTTCTGACCTCGACCGTCTTCACCCTCCTCATCATCCCTGTCATCTTCCTCTTCTTCGCGAACCACTCCGTAAGCGGAAGCCTCAGCGCACTGCGCCGCCGCTTCGCGCATAGGGGCGCAGAAGGGACGGCATGAGTGCGGATTCTCTCAACTATATTATACACAAAATTAAGTAAGCTAGCAAAAATGACCACATGAATCCAGTACGGAATCCATGCGGTCGTTTTTTGTGCTTTTTTCCTTAGTGAATCGCCTTTTTCTTGAACCTGCCCCCGACGATGTCGTGGACGGCGTTGATCGTGACGAAGGCGCTCTCGTCCTTTTCGAGGACGATTTCCTTGAGCTTGTCGACCTCGAGGCGCGTGACGACGCAGTAGAGTACCTTCTTCTGCTCGCCCGTGTAGCCACCCTCGCCGTGCAGGAGCGTCACGCCGCGGCCGAGGCGGTCGTTGAGCGCGGAGGTGACTTCGTCGTGCTCGTTCGTGACGATCATGACGGCATAGCTCTCGTCAAGCCCCTTGATGACGACGTCGATCATCTTCGCGATGACGAAGTACGCGACGAGTGAGTACATTGCCTTGTCCCAGCCGAAGAGCAGGCCCGCGCTCGACAGGATGAAGAGGTTGATGAACATGACGACCTCGCCGACGGAGAACATCGACTTGCGGTCCATGATGATCGCGACGATCTCCGTGCCGTCGAGCGAGCCGCCCGCGCGGATAATGAGCCCGACGCCAAGCCCGTCGATGATGCCGCCAAAGACGGCCGCGAGGAACGGATCGGTCGTCACCTGCGGGATTGGCTCGAATACCGCTGACCAAAACGAGAGAATGCAGATCGCAATCGTCGTCGCAATCGCGAAATTCTTGCCAATCTGCTTGTAGCCGAGATATAGGAACGGGATATTGAGCACGACGAGGAACACGCCGAGCTTCCAGCCCGTGATGGCGCTCATCATGATGGAGATGCCGACGACGCCGCCGTCAATGACGTTGTTCGGAATGAGGAAAAGCTCGAGCCCTACGGCCGCGATAATCGCGCCGACGAGGATCGTGAGGTATTTTTTGACGTAGAATGAGAGCGGGCGCTTTTGCGCGTGCGGTGCAGGCTTCTCGAGTGCTTCAGGTGCGCCGTTTGGCGTGATAATGGGTTCTGTCGCAGTCATGCGGAAATGCTCCTTTTATGTAATATCCATTTTATTATAGAGGGAATTGTATCATTGCGCCATAAAATTTTACTGAAAAGAATCGCGCCGAAAGAAAAACCGTCATGCAGCCTCCTTACGGCTTGATTTCTTTTTGATTCATAGGTAGAATATTCTTTAGAAAAATCATAAAATGACTTCTTAGACAGGAGAGAATGCAGTATGATCTATACGGTGACATTCAACCCCGCGCTCGACTACATCGTGCGCCTCGACTCCTTCACGGCAGGCGCGATCAACCGCGTGAACTATGAGCAGGTATTAGGCGGCGGCAAGGGCATCAACGTCTCCATCGTGCTCGGCAACATGGGCATCAAGAGCACGGCGCTCGGCTTCCTCGCGGGCTTCACGGGCGAGGAGATCAAACGCCAGCTCGAGGGCTTCGGCGTAGCACACGACTTCGTGCAGCTCGCAGACGGCTTTTCGCGCATCAACGTCAAGGTAAAGGCCGACCGCGAGACGGAAATCAATGGGCAGGGCCCTGACATCCCCGAGGCGAAGCAGGCGGAGCTCTTCGCGAAGCTCGACCGCTTGACAGAAGGCGACACGCTCGTCCTCGCCGGCTCGATTCCGAAGACGCTTCCCGACGACATCTACGAGCGCATCATGGCGCGCCTCGACGGGCGCGGCATCCGCATCGTCGTCGACGCGGAGAAGAAGCTGCTCTTAAACGTCCTAAAATACCATCCGTTCCTCATCAAGCCGAACAACCACGAGCTTGGCGATATGTTCGGCGTCACCTTGAAGAGCGACGAGGAGATCTTGGCGCACGCGAAGAAATTGCAGGAAAAGGGCGCGCGCAACGTCCTCATCTCGATGGCAGGCGACGGCGCGCTCTTCCTTGGCGAGGACGGCACGACGTACAAGAGCCCCGCGCCAAAGGGCACGCTTGTCAACTCCGTCGGCGCAGGCGACTCGATGGTCGCAGGCTTCTTGACAGGCTGCGAGGAGGGGAGCAGCGACTTCCGCCGCGCATTCTTCCAGGGCGTCGCAACGGGCAGCGCATCGGCATTCAGCGAAAACCTCGCGACGCGCCCCGAAGTCGAAGCCCTCTTGAAAACCATTATGTAGGTTGTGATTATTTCATCATCATAAAAAGGAGTGTATTATGCGCATTACCGATTTGCTGAAGGGCGAGAGCATTGCCCTCGGCACGCATCCGGCCGACAAGGCAGCCGCGATCCACACGCTCGCCGACCTCATGGAAAAGGGCGGCAACCTCTCCGACAAGGAGCAGTACACGAAGGACGTATTCACGCGCGAGGCGTCGGGCACGACAGGGCTCGGCGACGGCATCGCGACGCCGCACGCAAAGAGCGCGGGCGTAAAGGCGGCAGGGCTTGCCGCCATGACCGTGCCGGCGGGCATGGATTTTGAGTCGATGGACGGCAAGCCCGCCCGCCTCTTCTTCATGATCGCCGCGCCCGACTCGGCAAACGACGAGCACCTCACGATCCTCTCGAGCCTCGCCACGATGATTATGGATCCCGACTTCAAGGAGGCGCTGATCGCCGCCAAGACGAAGGACGAGTTCCTCCGCCTCATCGACCTCAAGGAGGACGGCAAGTTTGAAGCGACGAAGGCGGAGGACGCTGCGGAAGCCGCACCTGCCGCCGACCACATCCAGATTCTCGCCGTCACCGCCTGCCCGACGGGCATCGCGCATACGTTCATGGCGGCAGAGAGCCTCGAACAGCACGCGAAGAAGCGCGGCATCACCATCAAGGTCGAGACGAACGGCTCGGGCGGCGCAAAGAACATCCTGACCGACGCGGAGATCGCCGCCGCGGACGGCATCATCGTCGCGGCGGACAAGAACGTCGCGATGGCGCGCTTTGCGGGCAAGAAGGTCGTCATCGCGAAGGTCGCCGACGGCATCAACAAGGCGGACGAGCTTCTCGACCGCGCGCTCTCCGGCAGCGCCCCCGTCTACCAGGCGGCGGGCGGCGCAGAGGTAGAGACGGCGGCCGATACCGCAGGCGACAGTCTCGGACGCCAGATCTACAAGCACCTCATGAACGGCGTCAGCCACATGCTCCCGTTCGTCGTCGGCGGCGGCATTCTGATCGCGATTGCCTTCCTGCTCGACGATTACAGCATCGACCCGAAGAATTTCGGCTCGAACACCCCCGCCGCGAAATTCTTCAAGGACATCGGCGGCGCATCGTTCGGCTTCATGCTGCCCGTGCTCGCCGGCTTCATCGCCATGTCGATCGCCGACCGTCCCGGCCTTGCCGTCGGCTTCGTCGGCGGCGCGCTCGCCAACACGACGGGCTCGGGCTTCCTCGGCGCGCTCATCGCGGGCTTCGTCGCAGGCTACCTCGTCAACTACCTCAAAAAGGCGGCGCGCGTCCTGCCGGACTCGCTTGAAGGCATGAAGCCCATGCTGATCTACCCCGTCATCGGCATCCTCCTCATGGGCGCGATCAGCCTCTTCATCATCGCGCCGCCCGTATCCGCCATCAATAGCTGGATGATCGACACGCTGAAGAACATGGATCCCTCCGCACGCGTCCTCATGGGCATCATCGTCGGCGGCATGATGGCCGTCGACATGGGCGGTCCGGTCAACAAGGCGGCTTATGTCACGGGCACGGGTCTTCTCGCGTCCGGCGAGTACCACGTCATGGCAGCCGTCATGGCAGGCGGCATGGTTCCACCAATCGCGATTGCGCTCTGCACGACGTTCTTCCCGAACCGCTTCACCGAGAACGAGCGCAAGGCAGGCATCACGAACTACATCATGGGCCTCGCCTTCATCACCGAGGGCGCGATCCCATTCGCCGCCGGCGACCCCGTCCGCGTCATCCCCTCGATGATCGTCGGCTCGGCAACGGCAGGCGCGCTCACGATGTTCTTTGACTGCACGCTGCGCGCCCCGCACGGCGGCATCTTCGTCGTCCCGACGATCGGCAACCCGCTCATGTACCTCGTCGCCATCTTCATCGGCGCAATCGTCGGCTGTGCGATTTTGTCCGTTCTGAAAAAGCCATTGAAGAATGAAACGCAAACGGAATAAAAAACCATAAGGGGCTGTTGCAGTTAGCAATTTTTCGCTGCTGCACAGCCCTCTTTTTCTGTT
>ERZ772960.1813-NODE-1813-length-16402-cov-12.680125_pt1 | contig 16402 bp, 12 predicted proteins | sample MGYA00580678_ERZ772960 | MGnify/ENA primary metagenome ERZ772960 (study PRJEB29015, sample SAMEA2737930) | human oral metagenome | biome: human oral; feature: human-associated habitat; material: dental | place: China | collected 2059 ... | reverse complement strand
GACCCCAACCCCGGAAAAGCCCGGGAGACAAGGTAGATCGTGACCAACACGAGCACTGAGGCAACTGTGCCCACCACCGACGTTGACACCACCGAAAAGGCCGCCCCGGCCTCGTCCGTCGAATACTCCGCAGGCGTCGTCCGCCTCGGCAACATCAAGCCCGCAGCCCCCGAGGTCGAAGATGCCACCCCGGACATCACCGGCAAGGGCGAGGACCTCGACAAGAAGTCTTTCGCGGACTTCGGCGTCACCGACCCGATCGTCGACGCCCTCGAAGACAAGGGCATCACGCACCCCTTCCCGATCCAGGCCCTCACGCTTGGCCCCGCGCTGGAGCGCCACGACATCATCGGCCAGGCCAAGACCGGCACCGGCAAGACCCTCGGCTTCGGCATCCCCGTGCTCGAGGACGTCATCGCGCCCGACGAAGAAGGCTACGAGGACCTGCTCAACCCGAACCAGCCGCAGGCGCTCATCATCCTGCCGACCCGCGAACTCACCAAGCAGGTCGCCCAGGACCTGCGCGAGGCTGCCAAGTACCTGTCGACCCGCATCGTCGAAATCTACGGCGGCGTCGCCTTCGAACCCCAGATCGAGGCCCTCACCCGTGGCGCCGACATCGTCGTGGGCACGCCCGGCCGCCTCATCGACCTGCTGCGCAAGGGCCACCTGCACCTGTCCGGCGTGGAGACCGTCGTCCTCGACGAGGCCGACGAAATGCTCGACCTGGGCTTCCTACCCGACGTCGAGACACTGCTGGGCCGCGTCCCCGAGAACCGCCACACCATGCTGTTCTCCGCGACCATGCCCGGCCCCGTCGTGGCCCTCGCCCGCCGCTTCATGGTCCAGCCCACCCACATCCGCGCGCAGGACCCCGACGACCAGAACCAGACCGTCAACACGGTCAAGCAGGTCATCTACCGCGTTCACGCCATGAACAAGGTCGAGGTCGTCGCCCGCATCCTCCAGGCCGAAGGTCGCGGCCGCACCGTCATCTTCTGCCGCACCAAGCGCACCGCCGCCCGCCTGGGCGAGGACCTGACCGCCCGCGGCTTCGCGGTCGGCGCGCTGCACGGCGACCTCGGCCAAGGCGCCCGCGAGCAGGCGCTGCGCGCCTTCCGCAACGGCAAGGTCGACGTCCTGGTCGCCACCGACGTCGCCGCACGAGGCATCGACGTCGACGACGTCACGCACGTCATTAACTACCAGTGCCCCGAAGACGAGAAGATCTACATCCACCGCATCGGCCGCACGGGCCGCGCCGGACACTCCGGCACGGCCGTCACCTTCGTCGACTGGGACGACACGCCACGCTGGTCGCTCATCTCCAAGGCCCTGGGCCTGGGCGTGCCAGATCCGCTCGAGACCTACCACACGTCCCCCCACCTGTTCACCGACCTGGACATCCCGGAGGGCACGACCGGCCGCCTGCCGCGCGCCAAGCGCACGCGCGCTGGCCTGGACGCCGAGGTCCTCGAGGACCTGGGCGGCTCCGCTCCCCACTCCGAGGGACGAGGCCGTGGCGGCCGTTCCGGGTCGCGTGGTGGCCGCGGGCGTTCGTCGCGCGGTGCCTCTTCCGACGCATCGCGTTCGCGCGGCTCGCGTCGCGGCGCCCAGGACGGGGATCGTAAGCTGAACGCCGGCAAGGCCGGCCGCTCCGACCGCGGCACCCGTGGTCGTGGCCGCGGCGAGCACTCGCAGCATGCGGGTTCCGGTTCGGCCGGTTCCGCTGGTTCCGCTTCGGCTGGTGCTGAGCGCGCGCCCCGCGCCCGCAAGCGTATCCGCCGCCGTAAGGGCGGCGAGTGAGGCGCTAGATCGAGGCGATAGAGCCCCGCATTGATGCGACATGAGGAGGGGTCCAAGCCACACCGGTGTCGCGTTGCCTGGGCGTGAGACGTTAGCGCGTCGCGCTGATAGTGCTCAACTGTTACGCGCATTCCGCAGTCAGTGACCAGCTGCGGATCCAAAGTGCACGCCGGCCATCGCAGCAGCCGCGCGATGATCGCACCACGTTCGTACAGCAATGGGAGGTGCCCGAGCCACACGGCTTGGGCACCTCCCCTGTTGTTTGTTGTCCTCCGGCGCATCAGTGCTGCTCCGTTGACGCACGTAGCTCCGGCTCGCGCACACGGGCGTGGTGAGCATTGGAGACTTCCACGCCCACCCACGGCCGCAGCCTGAGTCTGTCACCGACGCACTCCACGCCTGTTTGACGAGGGCCACACGAGAGGCGCTACACCCGTTACGTCGCGATGCACCCGATCAGAAGGGGTGTAATGCCTACGGATCGGGTGCAGCACTGCCCGCAACAAGCACAACTGCGGGCAATTGCTCTCCGTTCGCACACTCCACGTCTGTTTCATGAAGGCCATGCGAGAGGCGCTGCACCTTTTAGGGAGCATTACACCAGTTAGCGAGCATTACACCACCTCCGAGCTGGTGTAATACCCCGCTCAGTGGTGTAACACCACTGAGCAACAAGCCCACGCGCGTCACTGTACGCCCCTAGCCCTATCAACAAGCCATCGACCGAACCAGACCGGGCAACCGTGCACCCGTTCCGTCGCGCTACACCCGTTCCGTCGCGATGCACCCGATCAGAAGGGGTGTAATGCCTACGAATCGGGTGCACCGCCTCATCGACATCAAGCTTGCGCGCGGGTTGCCTCGCTGGCGCCGGCCACGCCGGCGTCCGACAGGCCCAGGCCGCGCAGCGCTGCACCAATACAGCAGCAATGCACTAGATAGGAAGGCATTGCACTAGCTACTAAGCAGTGCAATGCTGCGCCAAGTAGTGCAATACCACTGAGCAACAAGTATCGGTGTGGAGATATGCCTCGACTCTCCAGCCTAAACGCGAGGCAACGCAGCTCAGCGGCGACCGAAGAGAGGGCTCACGACCGAGAAACACGCGCCAGCGACGAGGCCAGCGACTACGGCAGCGGCGATGTGCCCGTTAACACCACCATGACGCCGCACCGGCGCGATTTGTGAAGATATCACCCCTTCTAGACCCTCGCCATGAAGCATAGGAACGCTCTGTTCCTCAGTAGCGCCATCACAGTCGTGTAGATCCAACGACGCTCGTTCACTAAGGTCACTCGTTGGAAGCGGCGAACAAATCTCACAGGGGCTATCAGGATCAAAAAGCCGACAGAGCCGAGGCCTCCACACGGGCGTCAGCACACCAGCAACAAACAAGGCCGCGATAGCAGCAGAGAAAGCAAGCGCGACCTCGTACCAGGCAATACCCAGACGATATTCGGCATCACACTCAGCAGCAGCGCAGTAGGCTTGCAGAACCTCGTACGACTCAAGCATCTTCGGCAGCAGGATGCCCACGACAGCGAGGCTTCCACCAACAATGAGAGTGACCTCGCGATGCAAGGAATCGTAGTGAACGAGCATCATCTGAGTGATCAGGGAAATCAAACAGATCGCCAAGACGAGAATCGCCTCATACGCTGACACCACGCCAGCTCCGCCGCCGCCGTAGAAGGTGGCAAGGGGCTTTCCAGACTCAACCAAGTCATATGCAAACGCCAGGGGACAGGACACGATTGCCAGTAGCACCGCTTGCACAGTGATTTGCTCCCAAAATGAGTGGTTCGAAACAACCGAGCCAATCATCGACATGCCGAATGACAGGAGCAGGACACAAATTACTGCGGCGGTAACTGCTCTCACCCCATGCCCGGACAGCTGTCCCTTCAGAGAATTGTGAAACCAGTTCAGCGAAACGGCGATTACAAAGCCTGCACACACCAACACAAACCATCGTAAGAACGTGCGATACCAACGACGATACTTGGACGGCGCAACACTGCTCATTCGCCTAGTGTACCGCCGCGAGCTTTACACCTAGCCCCGCTCACCGCCCCACGTCGGGCAGATCCGACTCCACCAGGACCGGGTTCAGGCACACCCATTCCACGGCTAGCTCCGTGATGTCGTCGACGGCCTGGTGGGATATCGAACGCGACTTGAGGAAGGCGACCGCGGCCTCGGCGCGGGCGAGAGAGCCAGGCGGCATTGGCAGGCCTGAACACACGACACTGAGATACTGGTCCAGCAGCTTCCCAAAAGAGCGATCCCAGTTGATGCCGCCGTTGTCGTACACCTCGTGGCCGACGCGCCCCGCAATGCGAATAACCTCGCCCTGAAGCGTCTGACACTGGCCACTGTCGGGCACGAGAAGATCCCACAGTTCCCCGTGCTGGCGCAGAGCAGGCACAGACGGATCCAGCTCCAGCCGCTCCCCCACGGCAGGCGCAGGCTTCGCCTCGTGCTGCTCCACCTTGAACAGGGCACACAGCTCCGACAACGCCGCCGAGGCCTCGTCGAACGCCGTTTGAGACACCGTCTCCGGCAGACCGTGCGTGATGAACGTGCAGCGCATCCGGTCCATCGACCGCAGTTCGATCGACACACCCTCGCCGACGGGTGCCCCAACGGACAGAAGCAACCGAATCACCGCGAGCGCGCGTGGTGCGTCCAGGAGTGCCAGGCCACCACACTCTCGACAAGCGTCGCCTTCCCGTACACCCTCGAATCAGCAACAACCAGCGGATCCGCGCCCCACGCAATCATCCGCGACACGTCGGCAACGAGAAAACGCTCGACGACGTTAAACAACGCCATCTGGTCGGAGGTATCGCGCGCATTGATGTCGCCTCCGCGAGAGATCAGCAACGGGATCTGGTCGAGGCATCGCGAACGAACGCGCGCGTGGATCGGGGTGCCTTCGTACCGATCGCGCGAGTTGATATCCTCGCCCCGCGCCAGCAGGAGGTCCGTGATCTCCTCGGAGGCCGGGAAATGCATGAGCCGCGACTCGTAGGCGGAGCCCCGCAGGTACGGACCGACCTCACAGCGTTCGACCGCGCGCGCGACGGCCTCGATGTCCCCGGTTGCAATGATCTGCTCGATGTCCGCGGGCAGGGTCTTGCTCAGGGGCATGCCTACTCGCCTCTCTGAGTTCCTGGGGCCAGCCTCACCGTGTTCCTACTCTCCGTCCGCACCCGAAGCCCCGTGCGGCTCACTCCTCTTCCGACACCGTCAAGATGCTCGTCGCCCGCTCGGTGAGAACCCGCTCGACGACGCCCGGCAGGCGCGTGGGCACTTCGCGCCGACGCAGCGCCATGAGTCGCATGCGCGTCCACGGGGAGACCCGCACGCTTTCGGGCCAGCGGGCGGAAACGTACTGGACCGCATCCACAACCTCCAGGTGCCGCGTCGAGTTGCCCACGCGCACCCACAGTTCCGCTTCCCCTTTGCCTTTGGGGCCCCTCAGGTAGACGGGGTGCGGCGAAGGCGGAATGGTCACGCGGCACACCTCTTGGCGCTCATAGCCGTCCTGCGGGTCCGTGGCCTCGGCGAAGTCGAGCCGGGGAAGCGTGGCGGCGTTGGTCCCCATTCGCTGTCCCCACAGGTCGCGGATCCACAGTTCGAAGCGATCGGCGTCCGGGGTCTTGAGGGTCGCATAGTCGGGGCCGAGGCCGATGAGCCGCCCGTCGTCGTCGACGCCGATGAGGAGCGTGCCGCCACCGGAGTTCATGAAGGCGGCGACGGTCTTGGCGATCACGGTCTCGATTGCGTCGTCGCGCTTGCCGACGCGCATGTTCCAGCGGGCACTCGATTTGAACTCGAGGGAGTCGGATTCGCCGAGTTTGGCGACCTCGGCGATGGGGTCGAGGCCGGGGCGCGGATGCAGGTACGCGGCGACCAGGGCGACCACGATGACGACGACGAGGGCAACCAACGCGGCAACGCCGATCATGCCGGGTTTCCACAGGTCACCAGAGTCGAAGATCCAACCGGCAAACACCAGACCTCCCCACAGGCCGGCCAATCCGGTCAGGGTCGCCGACGCGGTGGACATCGTCATGCGGTTCTTCAGGACCCGGCGCACTGCGACGCCGATCAGCCATGCGATGAGGACCAGGACCTGCTGGATGAACACCATCCAGATCAGGTCAGGGCTCGCTGGAACGAATGAGCCGTTCGTTGGTTCCACGGGTGTCCTTTCGGGTTTCGACGCTTATCGCTCCTAAGACATCATAGAAAACTGAACGAATCCTCAAAGCCCGGCGCACGTTCCCTCGAAGCCGCGCAAGCAGGCGCTCCCTCCGTGTCGTGGTAGCACGCCGTGAGGTTGCCGGCGTAGGACGTGGGGCCGAGGCCCTCCCTCCGCGTCGGGGTAGCACAGTCCCGCCAGGAATTGATTTCGAGGGGCCGACCGAGCCCTCCGCCCTCGCTGTCCCGGCCCGCGGTCCCGGCCCACCGCTGGGGCCGCGGGCCGGGACGAGGCTCACCCCATCAGGTTGAAGGCCGCGCCAAATCCCACGAGCAGGTTCGCACTCGCATGGAACGCCCAGCCGGGCAGGATCGAGCCCCCGCGCCCTTCTCGTTGACCCACCCGACGATCCAGCCATTGGCACCCGTGAGAGCGCCGATGAGCAGGAGTTGGATCGGGCGAGCGAATGAGGCGAACAGCGCGACCGGGACGATCCCGGCGAGGCCGAGCCCCGCGAAACGCTCGGCGGGCACGTCCCCCGACATGGATTGAAGGAGCGCGGTTGAGACAACCCCGACGAGCACCCATGCGAGGACTTTTGCCGCTACCTGTACCCGGCTCGCGCTCCAGGTCGGCCTACGCAGGCCGATCCACGCGGCAAAACCGACGCTGCGTCACGCAGTCAGTGCCCACCACGCGAGGGGAAGCACGAGGATCAGGCCAAGCTGGACGAAAGCACTGAGCGCTGACGATAGCAGTAACATTGAAGCCTCCTATGACTGGCTCGCGCACGCGCGAGGACGGGTGACGATCTCGATGACGCCGACGGTTGGCGTGCCGCTGGCTCGCGCACGCGCGAGGACGGGTGATACTAGCGAAGGGATGTGTGCTTCTCGATCGAGCGAGAGGCCCACAGGCCCATGACCAGCGCGAACAGGGGCACGAGGATGTAGGAGCCGATGCCGATGACGTTCGGGTGCCCCTCGGTTCCCATCGTCGCCAGGTACGAGGTCCACATAATCTCGGTGGAGAAGTGGCCGTCAGTCGTGACGGACAGCGGAAGGAAGAACGTGCCAACCGTGGAAAGCACCTGGTTCACGATATACAGCAGGACGAAACCGATGATAGGCGCGCCGAATCCGAGGTGGTTGAAGCGTCCTTCCGCGCCGATCGTCATGGCGGCGCAGGCCTGCACGACCCAGGACATCGCAAGGATGACCTGCGCGGCAATCATGAGGGCCACGGTGGAGGAGGGTATTCCAGCCACGAGGGAACGGGGCCCGGCGGTGTATTCGGCGAGACTGATGCCATCGGCCCACGCAGCTGCTGCGGCGACGACAACAACTCCGCCAACGGCCAATACACACGCCAGGAGACACTCGATCACCATCCGGGCGATCTTCGCCCAGAAGATGACCTTTCCAGAGATCGGCAGGCTCATCATGAAGTAGCCGCGCTGCCCGTAGAGGGTCTTCCAGTAGTCGGCCAGGGCCGCGATCGCGCAGGCGACCGGCGTGAGCGAGCACAGCGCGTAGGCGAGCACTGCGGTGGAGCCGCTGATCCCCGGCAGCCCCGCGGCGACGATTCCCGCAGCAACCGCGATAACAGCGATAAACGCCCCGAAGGAACGCCCGTCCGCGACGGCGCGCGACCGGATTTCGTAGGCAAGCAGTTTGGCGTACATCAGCGGTACTCCTTCCGGAAGATGGCGTCGAGGGAATCGCCGTGGGCGGCCCGCAGGTCGTCGGCGTCGCCCTGCAGGAGGACCTGTCCGTCCTTCATGAAGAGCGCGTAGTCGACGAAGTGCTCGACGTCGGAAATGAGGTGGGTGGACATGATGAGCAGCGAGGCGGGGTCGAATTCGCGCAGGATGCCGTCGAGGATCACGTCGCGCGTCGCGGGATCGACGCCGCTGATGGGCTCGTCGAGCAGGTACACGCGGGCACGCCGGGACATGATGAGGCTGATTTGGAGCTTCTCCCCCATGCCTTTGCTCATCTGGCCGAGGCGTCGGTCGGTGGGCAGTCCGAAGAAGTCGACCATCGAGGCTGCCTTGTCCGCGTCGAAGTCGGCGAAGAACGTGGAGTAGATGCGGATCGCATCCACTGCCGTCCACTCGGTGTTCAGGAAGTCGGCGTCGGGCAGGTAGGAGACGATCTCCTTGGTGGCGACGCCGGGCGCGTGCCCGTCGATGGTGACGGTGCCCTCATAGTCGGAGAGGACTCCGGCGAGGATCTTGAGCAGCGTCGTTTTACCGCAGCCGTTGGGGCCCATGAGGCCGACGATGTGCCCGGCCTCAAGGCTCAGGTTGTAGTCGCGCAGGGCGGGGGTCGCTCGGTAGCTCTTCGTCAGGCCAGTGACCTGGACGAGGCCGGGGACAGCCGCGCTCGCGCCTGTGGGTTGGGTGGTCATGAGAGTATTTCCTCCTGGTTTACAGGTCCGCGTTCCAGCGTTCATCGACGAGGCCGTGGGCACCGTCGCGGTCGACGCCGAGGACTCGGCAGGCACGGATGAAGGCATCTGCTGCGGCGCGCGCGTCCTCCTGGCGGAGGGCGTGGAGCGCCGTGTCGTCGGTGGCGACGTATCGTCCGGCCGTCCGCTTGGGGACGGTGAGGCCTTCGTCGTCGAGGGCGGCGAGGGCTCGCTGGACGGTGTTGGGGTTGGTGCCGGCCTCGATGGCGAGGTCGCGGACGGAGGGGATCTTTTGGCCGGGCTTCCACGTGCCGTCGGTGATACGGGCGCGAAAGCTGTCGGCCAGCTGGATCCAGATGGGGCGGGTGTCATCGATGCGCATCGACGCGTCCCTCCTGTCTTTCTGTATTAATACACTAATACAATGACACAGATACCTAACTGTGTCAACCCATTAATACAGTTGACTCACAGACTGATACAACCACACACCTTCGCACAACAAGAGAGGCCCGGAACCTTGCGGTTCCGGGCCTCCTAAGCGATTGCGTCAGTCGATCGGCTCACCCTCGATGTGCCAGACCTCGCGGGCGTAGTCGGAGATCGTGCGGTCCGAGGAGAAGCGGCCGGAGCGGGAGATGTTCGCCCACACGCGGGCGTTCCAGGCCTTCTGGTCGCGGTAATCGGCGGCCATTCGGTCCTTGGTCTCGCGGTACGCGGCGAAATCACCCAGGACGTAGTACACGTCGGCCGGATCGTAGCCACCCTCGAGGATCGAGTGGCGCACGTCGTGGAACCAACCCGAGTTGTTGTCGTCGAGCGTGCCGTCGGTCAGGGCGTCGATGACGCGCTTGAGGCCGGGGACATTCTCGTAGTGCCAACGGGGGTCGTAGTGACGACGCAGCTCAGGCAGCTCATCGTCGGTCGCGCCGAAGATGTAGGCGTTGTCGTCACCCACGGCCTCGAGAATCTCAACGTTCGCGCCATCCAGGGTGCCCAGGGTGAGGGCGCCGTTCATCATGAACTTCATGTTGGACGTGCCCGAGGCCTCCTTGCCGGCCATTGAGATCTGCTCGGAGACATCGGCGGCGGGGATGATGTGCTCGGCGGGCGAGACGTTGTAGTTGTGAACAAAGACGACCTTGATGCGGCCGTTGATGTCCTCGTCGTTGTTCACCAGCTCCGCGATGGCGTTGATGAGCTTGATGATGGCCTTCGCGCGGATGTATCCGGGGGCAGCCTTCGCACCGAAGATGAACACGCGGTTGGGGGTGTCCAGCGTCGGGTCGTCCTTCATGCGGAAGTACAGGTCCAGGACGTAGAAAGCGTTGAGCAGCTGGCGCTTGTACTCGTGCAGACGCTTGATCTGAACGTCGAAGATCGAGTCGGGGTCGATCTCGACACCCTCGCGCGCCTTGACCCACGCGGCGAAGTCAACCTTGTTGGCGTGCTTGATCTCGCCCAGGCGCGTGAGCACATCGTCGGTGCCAGCCTCGGTGAACTTGGAGAGCTCGGTGAGGTCGCGGACCCACGCATCGGAACCGGTGACCTCGTCGAGGAGGGCGGCCAGGCGGGGGTTGCACTGCTTGAGCCAGCGGCGCGGGGTCACGCCATTGGTCTTGTTATTGAAGCGCTCGGGCCAAATCGCGTACCACTCCTTGAGGGTGTCGCGCTTGATGATCTCCGTGTGGAGGGCGGCGACGCCGTTGATGGAGTAGGACGCGTAGCAGGCGATCCAGGCCATGCGCACGGTGTTGCCGGCGACGGGGGCCATGTAGTCGATGGTGCCCTGGTCGAGGCCGCGCTCGGCCATGTCAATGCGGAAGCGGCGGTCGATCTCGCGGACGATCTCGGCGATGCGCGGGAACAGGCGGTCGAAGATGTGGATATCCCAGGTCTCCAGGGCCTCGGCCAGAACCGTGTGATTCGTGTAGGCGAAGGTCTTGGAGACGACCTCCCAGGCCTCTTCCCAGCCGAGGCCATGCTCGTCCATGAGGATGCGCATGAGCTCGGGGATGGCGAGGACCGGGTGGGTGTCGTTGAGCTGAACCGCGTTGTACTCGGCGAAACCGTTCAGGTCGGTGCCGTGGTGACGCACGTAGTTGGCGACGATCTCCTGCAGGGAGGCGGAGCAGAAGAAGTACTGCTGACGCACGCGCAGGACCTTGCCCTCGAACGTGGTGTCGTTGGGGTACAGGACGCGGGAGATGTCCATGGTGCGCTCACGGTCGACGATGGCGTCGGTGAAGCGCTGGGAGTTGAAGGCGTCGTAGTCGAATTCCTCGATGGGCTCGGCCTTCCACAGGCGCAGGGTGCCCACGTTCTTGGTGCCGTAGCCGGTGATCGCAATGTCGTAGGGGACGGCACGCACGGTCAGGTCGGCGTAGGAGACGATGCGGGAGCGCTCTTCGCGACGGGTCACGAAGGGGTAGCCCTCCTCCATCCACGGGTCGGGATGCTCGGTCTGGAAGCCGTTGTCGAAGAGCTGCTTGAACAGGCCGTAGCGGTACAGGATGCCGTAGCCGCGCACGGGCAGGTCGAGGGTGGCGCAGGAGTCCAGGAAGCAGGCGGCGAGGCGGCCGAGGCCACCGTTACCGAGGGCAGCGTCCGGCTCTTCTTCGACGACCTGGCCGAGGTCAAGGCCGTAGGCGGCAAGTGCTTCGCGCGCCTTCTCGACGAGGCCAAGGTTCGACAGGTTGTTGAGCAGGGCTCGACCCATGAGGAACTCGGCGGAGAAGTAGTGTTCCTGACGGCCCTTGGCGTAACGCTCCGTGGTGGCGGCCCAGTTATCGGCGATCTGATCGACGATTGCGGCGGAGAGTCCCTGCCACACTTCCATCAAGGTCGAATCTTCAACGGGGCGTCCAGAGGTCGCGCGCACATGAGAGGGCAGCGACTGCGTCAGATCCAGCGTCATACGATTTCCTTTTGTGTAACTGCGCCGTGCCCACCGCGGGGGCGAGCGCCCCAGGTCGGGGCTGGCTTCACTTCTAGAGGGTAGCGATTAACCACCACGATTCCCTGCGCTGACACGGGTCTGGGAGAAACCCCACCCCGAGCCGCGTGACGGAGTACACCAGCCACATTGACTCTAAGACCAAAGACCCAGGTTGACACCGACGGACACCGGCCGCAAAATCCCGACCTGCACCAACTCTCGCCAAACTCCAACATGTTGCCGACTCACAAACGAGACACGGTCAGCATCCGCACTCTTAGGTTCTCATACAGCTGACACTTGCGACCCCAACAGTTGTCCGGCGGCAGCTTGTCCCCCGCAAGGTGCGTCCCTGCGGGGGGCACGCTCCGCAGGGACGCATAAACAGGAAAGTGGCACCCCTCGATGGAGCGGTGCCACTTTCCATCACCGGTTCAACATGAGGGCTCAATTCATGATGACTTTCGGTAGTTCCATTGTGCATGTGATGCACGCATCATTTCAAGGCGAAACGATGATTTTTCGGTGCAAATTCGCGGTTTTCAACTGCACGTTCGTGCACAAATGAGGGACGATCAGCACAAACTAGACAAAACGCGGGCCCGCGTTACTTGTCAGGCGAAGATGCCTCAGTGACGCTTACGAGCAACCACGAGGGTCACGCCACCGGCCAGCGCAATAACGCCAGCGCCAGCGGCGATCGAAGCGGCGGAACCGGTGTTCGCCAGGGCGGGGCAGCCCCGCCCTGGGCGCCGGACGAAGCCGGAGCGTTCGTGTTACGGATGCCGCCACGAGCGGAGACGGGGGCCGGGCCGTTGCCGGTAGAGATCTGGCCGCGGGTGGTCACGCCGGTGGTGCCAACGGGGCCGGAGGCGGCGCCGGCACGACCCTGATCGGCGGCGGGTACCGAAGAATCATCGGAATGGGCCGGCGTCTCAGCGGAGCCACCGGTGTTGTCGCCGGCCGGGGTCGAGGGCTCGGTGACGGGCTCGAAACAACATGGAAACGCCCAGGTCAGCTTAGGTGAGCGGCCGCGATGAACTGGAAGATTCCCTCCATGATGAGCTGCGTCGCAATGGCGGCCAGCAGCAGGCCGGAGATCTTTGTCAGCAGCATGATGCCGCCGGGCCCCAGGAACCTGGAGACCACCAAAGAAAAGCGCATCGTCAGCCACATGACAACATGGGCCAGAACCACGGCGACAATGACCGCAATCCACGAGCCGACGTTTGCGCCGGCCTGACCGACGGCCACCATGACCGCGACGATCGAGCCGGGCCCCGCCAGGAGCGGCGTCCCCAGCGGCACGAGCGCGACGTTCACGCCCTCGTCCCCCGTATCGGGCGTCGATGAGTCGGTACCCATGAGGAGTTCCATGGCGACCAGGAAGAGCAGCACGCCGCCGGAGAGCTGGAGGGCCTCCATCGAGATGTGGAGGAGGCGCAGGATCTGCCCACCCAGGATCGCGAAGGTCAAGATGACGCCGAAGGAGACGGAGGTTGCCTGGATGGCGGCGCGGCGCTGCTTGGACTGGGAGTATCGGGCGGTGAGGCCGAGGAAGACGGGCACGGTCCCGATGGGGTCCATGATGACCGTCAGCGTCGCGAAGGCGGTCGCGAAGAGGGTGACGTCGAAGAGACTCACGGCTCGACCACCTCGATGCATCCCTGCGCGACGACCTCGGCGATGACCTGCGGGTCCGTCGTGTTTTCGCCGATGCGGTTCGGCTTGCCAGTCCCGTGGTAGTCGGAAGAGCCGAACATTGCCAGGCCCATCTCCCGGGCGATGCGCTCGACGTCGGCGCGGTCCTCGGGGGCGTGGTCGCGGTGGTCGCGCTCAATGCCGAAGAGTCCGGCCGCCGCCATGTCGGCGATGACAGCCTCGGGCAGCAGGCGCTGGCGCTTGCGAGCGCGGGGATGGGCCAGGACGGGCACTCCCCCGGCCTGCCGCACGCAGCGCACGGCCTCGACCGGGTCGGGCGCCCAGTGGTGCACGTAGTAGGGACCCGATGGGTGCAGGGCCTTGACGAATGCGGCGCTGCGGTCGGGGAAGGCACCGGCGGCGACGAGCGCGTCGGCAATGTGTGGACGCCCCACGGGTCCACCCTCGGGCGCGAAGGAAAGGACATCCTCCCACGTGATTGGGTAGTCCGCCGACAGCTTCTCCACCATGCGTAGGGCGCGCGTTTCGCGATCCTCGCGGGTTCGACGGAAATTATCGACGAGGCCGGGGCTGGTCGGGTCGAAGAGGTAGGCCAGCAGGTGCACGGTGATCCCCGAGGACGAACACGACATCTCGGCACCCCGGATGAGGCTCACGCCGGTGCTCGCGACGGCTGCTGCGGCCTCGTCCCAGCCGGTCGTCGTGTCGTGGTCCGTCAGCGCGATGGCGTCCAGCCCGGCCTGCGCGGCGATCGCCAGGAGCTGCGCGGGCGTATCCGTCCCATCGGAATACGCGCTATGAGTATGGGGGTCAATTCGCTTCACCATTTGAGACTACCCCATTAATCCGATCACACAACCGCTCGGGTAAACACCACCCGCGAGCGCGAGGAGGCCTCACGAAATACCGGTTTTTGCCCGATCTTGACCATGTCTTTTGCACGTTCTCCCACTGCGGCCCACACGATGCTGACCACCGGCTCACCTGCAGCGGTCAGCTGCCGACTGTAGGAAACTGACATCACACGGCCGTTTGGCCTCCCTCAACACCGATTGGAGTACACGCGTGTCTGACAAGGATCAGACCCAGGTGTCCACCGCGACTGACGCGGGAGATGCCGGGTACAACAAGGCTCTGAAAAACCGACACATCCAGATGATCGCCATCGGCGGTTCGATCGGCACCGGCCTATTCCTGGGTGCGGGTGGCCGTCTGGCTCAGGGCGGCCCCGCACTGGCCTTCGCCTACGCCGTGTGTGGCGTCTTCGCATTCCTGATGGTCCGCGCCCTCGGCGAGCTCGCGGTGCGCCGCCCCTCCTCAGGTGCGTTCGTGTCCTACGCCCGCGAGTTCCTGGGTGAGAAAGGCGCGTTCATCACCGGCTGGTTCTTCTTCCTGGACTGGGCCGTCACCGTCATGGCTGACATCACCGCCGTGGCGCTCTACATGCACTACTGGAAGATGTTCCAGGGCGTCCCGCAGTGGGCCATCGCCCTCATCGCACTGGCCCTCGTGTTCGTCCTGAACATGCTCAGCGTCAAGGCCTTTGGCGAGGCTGAATTCTGGTTCGCGATGATTAAGGTCGCCACGATCCTTATCTTCATGGCTGTCGCCATTTGGGCGATCATCACGCAGGCGCACGTCGGCGATTACAGCGCGGGCATCCACAACATCTCCGAGTCCGGCGGCTGGTTCCCCGAGGGCCTGGCCCCCGTCTTTGCCCTGACGCTGGGCGTCGTCTTCGCCTTCGGCGGCACCGAAATGGTGGGCGTCGCGGCCGGCGAGGCCAAGGATGCTGCCAAGATCCTGCCCAAGGCCATCAACTCGATGGTCATCCGCATTTTCTTCTTCTACGTTGGCTCCGTCGTTCTCTTCGCCCTGGCGCTGCCCTACAACGCCTACTCGTCGAACGAGTCCCCGTTCACGACGTTCTTCTCCGGCCTCGGTGTGCCCCACGCGGGCGACATCATTCAGGTGGTCGTCCTGACCGCGGCTCTCTCCTCGCTGAACGCCGGCCTGTACGCAACCGGTCGCACCCTGCGTTCGATGGCGCTCGTCGGCGAAGGCCCGCGCTTCGCGTCGCGTCTGAACAAGAACCACGTGCCCTACGGCGGGATCATCATCACCGCATCGCTCGGCCTGCTGGGTGTCCTGCTCAACGCTTTCGTTCCGGAGAACGCTTTCAACATCGTCATGGACCTGGCGGGCATCGGCATCGCCGGCACCTGGGCGATGATCCTCATCTCGCACCTGTCGTTCCTGCGCAAGGTCAAGCGCGGCGAGGCGGAGCGTCCCTCGTTCCGCATGCCTGGCGCCCCCTACACCAACTACCTGGCGCTTCTGTTCTTCGTTGTCGTCGTGGCCTCGAACGTGACCTCCGAGTCTGGCCGTTGGACCCTCGCACTCTTCGGTGTGGTCGTCGTCCTCATGGTCGTCGGCTGGTACTACGTGCGCGGGCGCGTCGGCAACCTGACTGACGAGGCCGCTGCCTCGCTCCAGGGTGACGAGACCCTGGTGTCGGGCAACTGATCGAACGAAAGGACTGACCGTGCGTCTTCACGTCACGTATGCCGGTGGAACCATCGGCATGGTCGATTCCCCAGAGGGTCTGCGCCCCGGCGCTGACCTCCAGGGTTGGTTTGGATCCCAGCTGGAGGGCATCGAGCTGGCGTCGAACATTTCGATGTCGACGCTGGACCCGCTCATCGACTCCTCGGAGGCCACCCCCGAGGACTGGCAGGCCATTATCGACGACATTAATGCGCACGCCGAGACGGCCGACGCCTTCCTCGTCCTGCACGGCACGGACACGATGGCCTATTCGGCAGCTGCCCTGTCCTACGCGCTGGCGAGCATGGGTAAGCCTGTCGTCCTGACCGGCTCCCAGTACCCCCTCGGCGTCGTCGGCTCGGACGCGTCGGCGAACGTCACGGGCGCGCTGCGTGCGGCGATTTCGCCGCACGCTCGCGGGGTCATGCTGTTCTTCGGCCACAAGCTCCTGGCGGGCAACCGCGCCACGAAGACCTCGTCGTGGGCCTTCCGCGGCTTCGAGTCGCCTTCCGTGTCCCCCATGGCGCGCACGGGTGCCCCGTGGCGCTGGTACGGTGCGCCCCATCCTGGTACCGGCTGGACCGATCCCAGCCCATACACGCGCCAGGATGTCGCCGTTATCGACGTGGTTCCCGGCATGAGCGCCGCGCGCATGCGCGCGATGACGACGCCCCACCCGGACGCGGTCATCCTGCGCACCTTCGGCGTGGGGAACATCCCCGCGTCTGAACCTGGCCTCGTTGACGTCCTGACCGAACTCGCCAACGCCGATGTGCCGATCATCGTCGCCTCCCAGTGCTACCAGTCCGAGGTCATGCTCGGCCACT
>ERZ772960.1809-NODE-1809-length-16429-cov-4.902284_pt1 | contig 16429 bp, 10 predicted proteins | sample MGYA00580678_ERZ772960 | MGnify/ENA primary metagenome ERZ772960 (study PRJEB29015, sample SAMEA2737930) | human oral metagenome | biome: human oral; feature: human-associated habitat; material: dental | place: China | collected 2059 ... | reverse complement strand
GGGGTAGTTGCACGTACCTATAAGATTGAAGGTAATGTCCTCTCTCGAAGTCGGGAATATAAAAAAGGAGATGTTCTTCCCAAGGGTACAGCTGTTGTTTTAGAAGCAAAGGAAGGTAAGTATATCTTTGAAGAAACAAGTAAGATAGGTGAAACAGACCCTCATAATGCGTTGCGTGGTTCGGATACTAAGACTACAACGTCAGGCGGAGAGGTATACTATGTGTTTGGAAAAGGTAGTAACGGAGTAGGTTTTTATTGGAAAGAAGCAAATGGAAAAGCCTTTACTACCGAAGCACATAAAGCTTATCTCGTTTATACACCATCAAAGACTACAAACGCAAAGAGTTTCCTTGGCTTTGATGTAGCATTAGAAATACAAGGTCCTATGGTGAGAGAGAAGATAACTTTCGATGGTCCTATTTATAACCTTGCAGGGCAAAAGGTAGATAAAGATTATAAGGGGATTATAATCGTGAATGGTAAGAAGTATCTTAATAGATAAACCTTCTTGCACTTGTACACAAAACCATGATAAATAATTGATTTTTAATAAGTAAGCATGAAAACATACATCAAACCTTTAATAAGTGAATATCACGTTCTAAACTCTTTTCAGTTGTTGGAAGGTTCACCAGGGGAAGATACAAATACATTGACGAGTACACAAGAAGTGATTAGAAATCAGACAGAATCCAGTATTCAGCAATTATCAAAAGAAGATTCTTTCTCCGCTTTTAACCTTTCTGATAATCAGATGGATTGGGATGAATGACTATAACTTAAACAATTATCGATATGAAAAAACAAGTAACATGGATTGGATTTTTATTGTGTTTACTATTTTTTGCAGCCTGCGAAAAACCAGTATTAGACAATGGTGAAGATAGTAAAAAACCGAATAATGCAAAGCAAAAGTTGACAAGAGTCGTGCGTATTCACCCCAAGGAATTACATATAGAAACAATAGAAGAAGCTATAGGGGCGAAATATCAGCCTTTGAGTAGGGCTGTTAGCGAAAGCCGGAAACGGAAGTATTATGCTGTTAATGTCTACGAGAAGAAACCTAATGATGAAAACTACTCAATGTATGCTTATGGTTTGTTTACCAGCCTTTCAAAGATTGCACTAAAGATGAATGTGAACAATCTTTATAAAGTAGAGTGTTTGATTGTGGAGGAAGGTGATGATGAACTTTTCGCAAATGAAGATGAGTTTTCAGCTCCTTTCTTGCATGGGGCAAATAAGGCTACAAAAGTTACTAATAGCTTTGTATTCTCAAAAGAAGAAAACTTGAATAGTCTAACAAAAGGCGAAACAACTGTAGCTAAGGGGCGTACTTTTCAATATCCACGCCTTGTGAAGCTCTATGGTACTATCAATGATTTCAGTCCAAAAATATCAAAGGAACTGACCGTTGATATGAAAAGGTCGGTGTTCGGGTTGCACTTCAAGGTGTCGCCACCAGAAGAAGGTAGTCTGGTAATTAACTATATCGGGTGGCGTATCTCTTTAACAAAGGGTAGTAATACATATGATCATAGTTCCGTCTACTCCTTTTCTAACATTCCAAAAGCGTGTGAAGATGGATATCAATTGACGATGGAGGTGAAGGTAACATGGACGAAAGACGATGGGACTGTCGAACAAGAAAGTAAGCAGTTAGTGTTAAAACGTAATGTCATGACCGTCGTTGAAATAAGGGTAGAAGGACAAAAGCCACAGGGTTTTACGTTGAATGAAGAGCCGGATGACATGAAAATAGAAAAAGTTGAATGGAATCTGTTATTATAGCTTTTAGTTGTACTTAAAAAAAATGCTATTCAGAAATATGGAATGATAAGCTAATGCTATTATATAATAAGGCACACAAAGCAACGCTGAGTTTGCTGTAAGAAACTTAGCGTTGCTCTGTGTGTTATTTCTCAAATGCCAAACCCAAAAGAAAAACCTTATCACTCCCGACCTCAAAAGATGCTATTTTGTCCGTATTTTTCACATGTTGATTTTGTAAAGACTACCAAACGGCTTGCAAATAACGCCCAATTGGCTTGCAAAAGATGCCCTTTTTGAAGTCCATGTAACGCCCTTTTGAAGTCCAATTAAGCACCTTTTAAAGCCTTGCTTTGTAACATTTTGATAACTAACAACTTACAAATGTATTAAAAGAACTCACATTTTATCCATTTCTCTACCTTTTCCTTGAATGTTTTGTAAATATATTTCCTGCCGAGAATATTCGCATTTACTAATCGAATGTACGTAAATCTGACACAGAGACACCGTGTAAACGGAAGTTTTATTTATGAACATGTAGTTCATTGAGTCATCGACAGTGTAGGGAGCAAAGGGACATATTAACTCCATATTTCGAGAGAAACACAAAAAAAGAGCATACATTACGTATGCCCTTCTCGTTTGGATTTATAGTATCATTATATGTTCGCAATACTCATAATGTTTGCAAACACACCTGCTGCGGTAACAGATGCACCAGCACCATAGCCTTGAATCTGCATAGGGTATTCTTTATAACGATCGGTTGTCAGTAGAACTATGTTATTAGAACCTTCAAGATTATAGAAAGGATGGTTAGAATCCACCTCTTTTAATGCAACATTAGTCTTACCATGTTCCATAGTGGCAACGAAACGCCAACGCTTACCCTCCTCTGCTAATAGCTGACGACGTTGTTCAAAGTTAGCATCAAGTTCTGGAAGACGCCTCCAGAAGTCTTCTACTGAACCTTGGAAATAATCATCAGGAACAAATAGATGCTTCTCAACATCCTCTTGTTCCACCTTGTATCCAGCCTCACGTGTAAGGATAACTAACTTACGAACGACATCCGTTCCACTAAGGTCAATGCGTGGATCTGGCTCACTATAGCCCTGCTCTTTAGCACGTTTAACTGTTTCAGAGAAAGGAACATCCGCTCCAATTTCGTTAAAGATGAAGTTTAGTGTACCAGACAATACAGCTTCTATCTTAAGTATTTTGTCACCTGAATTGCGTAAGTCATTGATAGTACCAATGATAGGTAGACCAGCACCAACGTTTGTTTCAAAGCGGAATTTGACACCACGTTGAATGGCAGTCTGCTTTAAATGATAATAATCATCATATGTTCCAGATGCTGCAATCTTGTTGGCAGCAATCACAGAGATATTATTTTCCAACAAAGACTGGTAGAGTGCAGCCACCTCTTTAGAAGCAGTACAATCCACAAACACCGAGTTAAAGATATTCATCTTTAGGATAATATCACGCAAATGTTCTGGATTAGAAGGCTCACTCTCCTTTAGTTCTTTACGATAATTATCAAGATTTAAGCCGTCGTGATTGAAAATAGCATTCTTAGATGAAGCAATTCCCACCACCTTCAACTTTAAGTTAGAATTTTGCTTCAACTCTTCATACTGGCTCTTGATCTGTTCAATGAGCTTTCCGCCTACTGTACCAATACCGCAAATAAAGAGATTCAGCACTTTATATTCCGATAAGAACAGTGAATCATGAAGTACATTCAGTGCTTTCCTTAGGTCAGAGCCTTTCACAACAAATGAGATATTCATCTCAGATGCACCCTGCGCAATAGCAATAACACTAATACCAGAACGACCAAGAACCTCGAAGAGTTTACCACTTATACCTGGTGTTCGCCTCATGTTCTCACCAACGACCGCCACTGTTGCAAGTCCACTTTCAGCGTGCATAGGGAACATACGTCCATCTTCTATCTCAAGTCGGAACTCTTCATTAAGTACCTTCACAGCATTGTCGGCATCTTCATCCTTCACACCGATAGAAGTATTGTTCTCTGAGGCTGCCTGTGATACGAGGAAGACACTGATACCATTGTTGGCAAGAGAACTAAAGATACGACGATTGACACCAACAACACCCACCATTGAAAGACCTGTCACGGTAATGACCGTAGTACCTTTGATAGATGATAAACCCTTAATAGGTTTTTGATTGTTCGCTATGTGTGCTTTAATAATCGTACCCTGTCCATCAGGATTGAATGTGTTTTTTACCTTGATTGGGATGTTTTTTACACAGACAGGGTATATCGTTGGAGGATAGACAACCTTTGCACCAAAGTTACAAAGCTCCATAGCCTCAGTATAGGAAAGCTCATTAATGGTATAGGCACTCTTGATGACACGAGGGTCAGCGGTCATAAAGCCGTCAACATCCGTCCATATCTCCAAGACTTCAGCATTGAGTGATGCGGCAAGGATGGATGCCGTGTAATCACTTCCACCACGCCCAAGATTGGTAATATCGCCAGAGTCACGGTCTTGTGCTATAAAACCAGGTACAAGAGAGATACGAGGAAGGTCAGAGAAAGTATTTACTACAAGTTTGTTGGTTAGTTCTGAATCGAGACTTCTTTTGCCTAACTTCTCTTCAGTCTTGATAAACTCACGTGCATCAAACCACTTTGCTCCACGAATAAGCGTAGCTACTATTCTTGAACTTAGACGTTCACCATAGCTTACAATAGTATCTTCTGTCTTATGACTGAGGTCGTGAATTAAGAATACACCGTAATAAATAGAATGAAGTTGCTCAAAAAGACTATCCACTTTGTTGAATAGCATCTCACGGTCATGTGGGTCGGTAATAATCGCATCAATCATCTTATGATGTCGTGCAACGATAGAATCAAACTCTGTTTTCCAACTTTCATCACCCTTCAAGGCAAGTTGAGAAGTAGCTATGAGCTGATCTGTTATACCACCTAAGGCACTAACAACCACAATAATAGGTTGATGTTTAGCCTCCTTTTCTACAATCTTTTGCAGACTTAAAATACTCGATACAGAACCTACGGATGTTCCACCAAACTTTAATACTTTCATTCCTGATATTTATTTTGTTATTATTTGGCATCCCCTTTACAATGGGGGAGGTGCAAAACTTAGCCACAAAAATAATAAGAAATATTGCAATAGCCAACGATTTTCTCGATATATTTGAGTAAATTTGTGGCAAAAAGAAGAAGTTATACTATATATGACAGAGGAATATCAGTTACGCGTTTTGCCCCAAGTTGCCTATAATGAAAACAATATGAAGGCATATCTTGCAAAAGAAAAGGGGCTGGATGAGCGTACCATTTATCGTGTTCGAGTATTGAAGCGTTCTATTGATGCACGCCATCGTGACATATATGTTAATCTGAAAATTCGTGTTTATATTAACGAATTTCCACAAGACGACCCTTATGTGAAGACTGAATACCAAGACGTAAGCAGTCGTCCTTCGGTCGTTGTGGTAGGTGCCGGTCCTGCAGGTTTGTTCTCTTCTCTGAAGCTAATAGAGTTGGGATTGCGCCCAATCGTTCTCGAACGAGGAAAGAATGTACGCGATCGTAAGTTAGATATGGCTTTAATCTCAAAGACACAAGAGGTTGATCCTGAGTCAAATTACTGTTTTGGTGAAGGTGGTGCAGGAGCTTATTCGGATGGAAAACTTTATACACGAAGTAAGAAGCGTGGTCCTGTTGATAAGATTCTAAATGTCTTTTGTCAGCATGGTGCATCACCGTCTATCCTCGCAGATGCTCATCCACATATTGGTACAGATAAACTTCCACGTGTGATAGAGAATATGCGTAACACCATACTTGACTGTGGTGGTGAAGTTCATTTCCAAACAAAGATGACCTCTTTGATTCTCGATGGTGATAAAGTTGTTGGTGTTGAGGCTGTGGATAACAGTGGAGCCGTGAGTGTGAAGCGTGAGTTTCATGGTCCAGTCATTCTTGCAACGGGTCATTCTGCACGTGACGTCTATCGCTATCTTGCAGAGGCAGGAATTGAGATGGAAGCAAAAGGAATTGCTGTTGGAGTACGATTGGAGCATCCTTCTCACTTAATCGATCAAATACAGTATCATAATAAGAATGGTAAAGGGAAGTATCTTCCAACAGCAGAGTACTCTTTTGTGACACAAGCACAGGGACGTGGTGTCTATTCTTTCTGTATGTGTCCTGGTGGTTTTGTGATTCCTTCAGCAACTGGTCCAGAACAAACTGTAACCAATGGTATGAGTCCTGCCAATCGTGGAACGCAATGGTCTAATTCGGGTATGGCTGTTCAATTAAATCCAGAGGATGTTGAAGGCGATGATGTTTTGCGTATCTTGCGTTATCAGGAACAGTTAGAGCGAGACACATGGCAGCAGGGAAACCGCAAACAGACTGCTCCTGCACAGCGTATGGCAGACTTCGTGAACAATCGTCTGTCGTATGATCTTCCTAAATCGAGCTATGCACCAGGACTTATTTCCAGTCCACTTCATTTCTGGATGCCATCATTTATCACAAAACGACTCCAAGAAGCATTCAGAACCTTTGGTAAACAAGCGCATGGCTTCCTTACGAATGAAGCTGTCATGATTGCTTCCGAGACTCGTACAAGTTCTCCTGTTCGTATCCTCCGTGACAGAGAACGCCTCATGCATGTCCGCCTTGAGGGTCTTTTCCCTTGTGCGGAAGGTGCTGGTTATGCAGGTGGAATCGTTAGTGCGGGCATTGATGGAGAGCGCTGTGCTGAAATGGTTTCGGCTTATCTCCAGCAATTATAAAGTCGTTTGCTTCTGTTAGTAAATAGCTTAATAGACTTTGTTTATAGCTTGATAGAGAATGTATTAGATCTCTCGCAGTACTTTTTTCTACTTCTATAGACTCTATCTTATCGAATTACTTTCACGAAAAGAAATAATTATTTACGTGAACAAAAAGATTTCTTTTCATGAAGAAAAATCTTTTTCTTCATGAAAAGAAATCAGAGGTATTGGTATTTAACTAAGAATTAGTCTTTTGAAACCACAGCCTTGAAGCTCATATCAAGTCCTTTAACACTATGCGTTAGTGCACCAAAGGAAATAAAATCAACACCAGCTTGCGCATAAGGAATCATCGTGTCAAAGGTGATTCCACCACTTGACTCCGTCTCACACCGCCCAGCAACCATCTCAACTGCTTTGCGAGTATCCTCTGGTGTGAAATTATCAAACATGATACGATCGCAGCCTTCATTCAATGCTTCTTCCAACTCGGTAAAGTTTCTTACCTCACATTCTATCTTAAGATCATCCTTACCATGGTCTTTACAATACTGCTTTGCCATAGAGATCGCATTATGTACACCACCACAGAAATCAACATGATTATCTTTCAGAAGAATCATATCAAAGAGACCAATGCGATGGTTCATACCACCACCAATCTTCACAGCCTCTTTTTCCAACATTCTCATACCTGGAGTCGTCTTACGTGTGTCTAAAACGCGTGTCTTTGTACCAGCATCTATGAGTGCCTGCTGATACTTGTTGGTCATCGTTGCAATACCACTCATACGCTGCATGATATTGAGCATAAGGCGTTCTGTCTGCAAAAGGCTCTGCGTTCTGCCCTTCACACTCATAACAATATCGCCAGGCTTCACATGAGCACCGTCTTCTACATAGACTTCTACCTGTAGTTCAGGGTCAAAAAGATGGAACACCCTTTTAGCAACATTAACTCCTGCCAAGACTCCTTCTTCCTTAATCAGTAATCTACTTTCACCCTTAGCATCAGCAGGGATGCAGCAAAGCGTTGTATGGTCACCATCACCTATATCCTCACTGAAAGCGAGTTCGATAAGTTTATCGTTTAGTTCTTCTACTGACAACATAATAATTTATTTAAATTATAAACCTAATCTGTTTGAGATATCCAACATTCTATGAATTGATTTGACAGCCTTCTTTGCCATTTCTGGCTCAACCTCAATAGCAGGCCACTCATACTTCAAGCAATTATACAGCTTCCTCAAAGTAATATACTTCATATACTCACACTCGTTACAAGGGCTATCGCTATCATTAGGAGGGGCAGGGATAAAGTTTTTTTGTGGAGCCAATCGCTGCATTTCAACAAGAATACCACTCTCCGTCACCACGATAAACTCCTGAGCATCATTCTCAACACTATACTTCAATAAGGCAGATGTACTTCCAACCTTATCAGCTAAGCAGAGTACAGTAGGTGGACACTCAGGATGAGCCAGTACTTTTGCTGCAGGATGCTCGCGTTTTAACTGCTGAATCTTCTCAACAGAGAATCTGTCATGCACTTCACATGCACCATCCCAAAGCAACATCTCACGTCCTGTTTGCTCGCTGATATAATGTCCTAAGTTCCTATCTGGTCCAAAAATGATAGGAGTATCCTTTGGTAAAGACTCAACAATCTGCTTTGCATTACTGCTCGTCACCACAACATCTGTCACAGCTTTGGTTGCTGCAGTTGTATTGACATAGCTTACCACGGTATGATTAGGGTGTGCTTTTACAAACTTCTCAAACTCATCGGCTGGACAACTCTCTGCCAAAGAACAAGAGGCGTTAAGGTCAGGGACAAGTATTGTCTTCTCTGGACATAAGATTTTATTCGTCTCACCCATGAAATGTACACCGCACATAACGATGATATCGGCATCTGTAGTAGCAGCCTTTTGTGCCAAAGCCAAACTATCTCCTACGAAATCTGCCAACTCTTGAATTACGCCTTCTGTATAATAATGTGCCATGATAAGTGCATTCTTCTCCTTACACATTCTGCGTATTTCAGCCTTTACATCAGTCCCTTCAGGAATAGGTTCATCTATAAATCCCTGTTCCAGCCATTTTTTATCTATCATGTTATTTTATATTATAAACTGAGAGTACAATGGTTATTGTGCTTCTCTCATCATCTATCTATACTCTTTTACTACTTCTCGTCATATGCATGCTTCGGATAATCTACCGTGTAGTGCAATCCTCGACTTTCCTTTCGCTCTATGGCTTGTCGTGTTATCAGATAACCGACATTTATCATATTACGAAGTTCGCATATATCCTTCGTTGCCGTCACACGCTTAAAGAGGCTTTCTGTCTCCTCATACAATAAGTCGAGTCTTGCCCAAGCACGTTTCAAACGTAAATCACTTCGAACAATACCGACATAGTTGCTCATGATTTCGCCAACTTCCTTAATACTCTGTGTGATTAAAACATGCTCTTCATTGGTCATTGTGCCTTCATCGTTCCACTCAGGAACATTTGTGTTAAAGTCATAGTTGTCTATCATCCGTAGTGTATGTTCTGCTGCAGACTTAGCATAGACGACTGCTTCTATCAGCGAGTTGCTGGCAAGTCGGTTTCCGCCATGCAATCCCGTACATGAACATTCACCAACGGCATAGAGTCTATGAATAGAACTTTCTGCATTCAAATCGACCTTTATACCCCCACAGATATAGTGAGCACTTGGACAAACAGGGATATATTCTTTTGTTATATCAATCCCAATGCTCAAACATTTCTCATAAATATGTGGAAAATGACGCTTCGTTTCTTCAGCATCTTTATGTGTTACATCAAGACAAACATGATTTAGTCCGTGAATCTTCATTTCATGATCAATAGCTCGAGCAACAATATCACGTGGAGCAAGAGAAAGACGTTTATCATACTTCTGCATGAACTCTTGACCATTCGGAAGTCGCAACACCCCACCATAGCCACGCATAGCCTCAGTAATCAGAAATGCTGGATGTGTCTCGGAAGGATTATAAAGGACCGTGGGATGGAACTGCACGAACTCCATATCCTTTACCGTTCCCTTTGCTCGATAAACCATTGCAATACCATCGCCAGTAGCTATCACAGGATTAGATGTCATTGCATAGACAGCACCCACACCACCTGTAGCCATAAGTGTTACCTTACTTAAAAAGGTATCAACCTTTTGGGTTTCGGGATTGAGGATATACGCACCATAACATTCTATATCTGGGGTTCTACGCGTTACCTTTATACCCAAGTGGTGTTGCGTGATAATCTCAACAGCATAGTGATTTTCGAAGACTGTAATATTTGGGTTCGCTCTCACCGCATCCATCAATCCACGCTGTATCTCAAAGCCTGTATCGTCAGCATGATGAAGAATACGGAAGTCGCTGTGCCCTCCTTCACGATGTAGGTCGTATGTACCGTCTTTATGCTTATCAAAATTTACACCCCAATTGACAAGTGCTTTGATAGCTGCTGGCGCATTACACACAACTTGCTTTACAGCTAAAGGGTCAGAAATATAATCACCAGCGACCATAGTATCGTTGATGTGCTTTTCAAAATTGTCAATGGCAAGGTTCGTTACTGCTGCTATTCCTCCTTGTGCTTTAGCCGTATTGGCTTCGTCCAAAGAAGTTTTGCAAACAAGGGCAACCTTTCCCTTACCACTATTTGCCACACTCAGTGCATAACTCATTCCTGCTATACCGCTGCCGATAACCAGGAAATCAAATTTGTGTATCATAATATGATTCCTTCTGATATCAAAAATTAATCGGTACAAAAGTAATAAAAATTACCATAACAATGGTAAGAAAAGAGCATATATATTTGTGCGTGCATGAGAAAAGTTTTTCTTATCCTATCGAACACGAGAACCTTTCTCTCTGAATTAAGTATAAGCAATCCTCTTTCAGCACGTTTCCAATCCTAATATTGATGCTTTTCATATACTGTACGAATACTGCGCACATTATGTGCGGGGGCTTAGCACCATTAGTGCGGACTACTAACACATAATAAGATTTCCTATAATTTGTGACATACTAACGAGGTTTTCATCTTTATTTTATACTCAACCTTTACCCTTCCACGTCCTTATTGAAAAAAGAAAAAACGCTATTCAATCCCCTTAAAAGAGGAAAGAATAGCGTTAATATTTAGTGGTTCTGTAAAGAGAAACTTACAGAATAAAGTTTTTACTGCTCGTCTGGAACGATGAGTTTATAACCCTTACCGTGGATATTGATAATCTCAATCTGTGGGTCTGGTTTCAAATGCTTACGCAACTTAGTGATATAAACATCCATTGAACGTGCATTGAAGTAGTTATCGTCAATCCAAATAGTCTTCAAAGCATAATCACGCTGAAGAATCTCGTTAGAGTGTGCGCAAAGCAAAGCGAGCAACTCATTCTCCTTTGTTGTAAGCTTAGTAGCCTTCTCTGGATTGTTATCCAGTGTAAGCAACTGCTTCTGTGTATCGAAAGTAAAGCGACCAATGGTGTACATTGTTGACTCCTTGGTCTTCTTTCCTCTTACACGACGGAGGATAGCCTCAATACGGAATACGAGTTCCTCCATAGAGAATGGCTTAGTGATATAATCATCAGCACCAATCTTGAAACCTTCCAAGATATCCTCTTTCAACTGCTTTGCAGTAAGGAAGATGATAGGAACTTCTGCATTTGCCTGACGAATCTCCTGTGCAAGGGTAAAACCATCCTTCTTTGGCATCATAACATCAAGCACACAGATATCATACTTGCTCTTCAAGAAGGCTCTGTAACCAACCTCACCATCAGGGCAGAGGTCAGCTTGAAAGCCTTTTGCCTGCAGATATTCACTCAACAGTGTTCCGAGATTCTCATCGTCTTCACACAACAGAATTTTCAATTTATCATCCATAACTTATACGTATTAAATTGTTTATACTCTTAATTATCTTTTATTCTTCATCCTCCTCATCGCGAATAACGGGGAGTTTAATGACGAATTTTGTTCCTTTACCATATTCGCTCAGCACCTTAATCTCACCTTCATGTAAGTCAACCATTTTCTTTACATATGCCAAGCCTAATCCAAAGCCTTTGACATCGTGAAGATTTCCAGTGTGAACACGATAGAACTTATCAAAGATCTTCTTTAAGTTCTCCTTCTTTATTCCTTGACCAGTATCACGAACTGAGAGATAGAGATTCTCATTCGTATTCCAAGTCTTCAAATAGACATCTAATGGTTGGTCGGGTTTCGCATATTTAACTGCATTATCCAAGAGGTTAAAAATGACATTCTGGAAATGCATTTCATCAACATACATTAGCGAATCAACCGCTTCTATATCTGTATACACCTTACCGCCAGTATGCTCAACACGTAAACTAAAGGAGTGAGCAATCGTCTCAACCATCTCGTTAAGGTCGGTGTATTTCTTCTTTAGAACAGCCTTTTTGCGGTCGTACATACTCATCTGTAGTACCTTCTCTACAAGGAAACGCAGACGTTTTGACTCATCATTGATAACACCTCCTAAGTGTTCTATCATCTTCGGACTCTTTGTCAACGTCTTATCGTTCATCATCTGAGCTGCCAAAGAGATACTTGCGATAGGCGTCTTAAGCTCATGCGTCATGTTATTGATAAAGTCATTCTTTATCTCACTGTACCGCTTCTGTCGGAAGATGGTTACAATCGTGAAGATAAAGGTAACCAACAGTACGAAAGTAAAGATGATTGACGGAATCATAAACCGTACACTGGAGAAGATGTAGTTGTTCATCTGTGGGAAATGAACCTTTACAACACCCATTCTGTTTACAGGGTCGTTGCGGAACAACACCTGAGAATAAGTATTCTCCTCACCATCACTTACATAATCAGGACATTTATAAACCTCTCGACCGTCTTGTGTCGTCACCGTGAAATGATAAGGAATATTGATTCCATTGTTCATCATCTCCGCCTTTAAGTCTTGATCCAACAGCTTGAAGTTGATTCTATTGCGCAATGGTTTGTCTGAAGCGGAATAAAGGATATTGTAAATTACCTCTTCCAACATCGCCTTCTGATAGACATAACGATTGCGGACAATCTCCTGCATATTACGCTTTGTAGCAGACAATGTACTACTATCATTGCGCAGAATCATAGCCTTTGGTGTCAAAGATGGCTTTGCTTGAAGCAACTTTGCCTCGAATGAAGTATAGGGTTCGCCTTGATCATCTGTGACAGGAGCCTGATGTGCGGCAGTAGATGTATCTTTATCTGTGCTCTGCTCGTCGTCTTGTGAGCGTTCCTTCTTGTTTACATCATCCTCCAAATAACGAAGAGTCTCATTCAACTCCATATTGCGTGATGCCTGATAGAGGGCACGGTTGACGGATTCGTCAAACTGTTCCTTCTTCATCTCAGCCATTTCTTCAATATAGTTGAGCTGGAGCAGAAGCAAACCAAGGAACGAAAGTCCCATGATTATGGCTATTGTCCAAATTGTTTTCTTCTTCATTACTCTCTGTTTATATTCATACTGGTCATGGAAAGACTCCACTCACAGCACCATATATTTATTTTTCGAATGCAAAGATAGGATTTCCTTAAACAATTAACATCTAAAAGTTAAGAAAATACTCTTAATTAATTTTAGTTAACTAAATGCCACTTATTAAATTAACAATTATCAAGCATAATCTTTAAACATACAGTTTTGATTACTCCAAAAGATATACAAGAAAGTAAAAGAGCTAATAAAACATTTGTTTAGATTCACAAAACAAAAGTAAGTAAGTCTTTCTATAAATCAATAAAAAGCATTAGCTGAAAACAAAACGTTTATCCTTTATACAAAAAACACCTAAGAAAAATATTATTTTATTATCTTTGTAGAATCATTAAACCTATTAGCTATAAACAAAAATAAATTAATATACTATCCCGTTAACATCTCTCACATAAGTAAATCATTCATATATTACAATATTATAATGATAATAACAACCTAACTTTTCATATTTTACCGATGTGTTGATGCCCAGCACGAGTGGTGATGATGGTAAACACCAAGCGTGTTGAGTGCTTAGTATACTATAAAAACAGCTATAAATATAACAAACCTCATGACAATTCAAAGATTACAAACAAGACCTTTCGCAACACACATCATCTTAGTTATAACTCTATTGTTACTGAACCCATCTAATCTTATGGCTCAACAGACCGTAACCTTTAGTATCCAACAACAAACAAAGGAACCTATTGATGCAGCAACAATTATCATTTCTGATCAGAAGACAAGAAAAGTAATTGCCAATGGACTAACTGAGACGGACGGAAAGTTTAATTACACCCTTATTGATGGTAGTTACCAACTATACTGCGGAGCTATCGGATGCCGTGATACTACTATTCTTTTCTCCATTCCAAATAACCATTCCATTTATAACATCTATTTATATCCTGACGGTACAGAGCTAAAAGACGTTATTGTCACAGCTCGCAAACAACGCTCACTCATTAAAATGGAAAGTGGGAAGATAAGCATTTCTGTTGCAGAATCCTATCTTGCTAACCTTGGCAACTCTTTAGATGTTCTGCGCCACACCCCAAGTGTAAGGCTTGATAATAAAGGAAATCTATCGCTTTCTGCCCTTGGCAATGCCGCCGTTTACGTGAACGGAAAACGCATACGACTTCAAGGTGAAACGCTTACAGCCTACCTGCGCATTATTCCATCGTCTAACATTGCAAGCATAACTACTTCAACCAACCCAGGTGCAAGTTATGATTCAGAAGGAGCAAGCGGTATTATTGACATAAAACTAAAAAACAACAACGAACGAGGACTTTACATTTCGACCTCTCATGGTACATCTTTTTGGAATCACATACGCCAAAGTTCTGATTTTAGTATGACTTATAACAAACAGACATGGCAACTGGGCATCAACTATAGCCATAACATTGGACACTATGACATGGAATATGGTACTGACAGAATACAAGAAGGAGACCGAAACTTCTCGGAAACCAATGATACAGACAAGCGAAACACTTACGCAGGAGGACTGGCTTTTGTATTCCAACCTAACAAGAAACACAAACTTATGCTAAATGTATCAGTTGATGCCTTAACAGGTCCCGGAGTGACAGCAACAACTACATGGATATATAAAGGTAGAGACACGCTTCATGAAATACTTAAAGCAAGGAATGATTATACCAAACAAGAGAACACAAAATATACGACAGGCATAGGCTATCTGTTCAATATTACAGAACAGCAGACCATCACTGCAAATGCAGACTGGATTCACGTTGATGTTGTAAGTAATAACAATCAGCCTAATACGTTTTACTCTCCAAATGGAACATTACTAAGGGAAGACAACTATCCAGCTAAATCCAAGAAGAATATAAACATCATATCATCTGCTATTGACTATAAACTGAAGAATATCCATGACGGAGAGCTCCTTACAGGTATTAAAGCTGCCAAGGTAGAAAGTAACAATCGCTTTGGCTTCTATGCAAAAGGTGTGCTTGACAACACAAGGTCTAACAGGTTTACCTACCAAGAGTCAAACCTTGAAGGCTATATACAATATGCCCAGAAATGGAAACATATACAGGCAACTGCAGGTATGCGGATTGAATATATGCAGACTATCGGGACTTTAGAATCCTATTTGGACGGAAAACTGATGGAGGAGAATAAGAACAATCACACAAGACTCTTTCCTAATCTTTCTATCAGTTATGATCTTAACAACAAAGCAAAGCTCACACTTGCCTACAGTAAACGGCAAGACAAAGCAAGATACGAAGACCTTAACCCCATTGAATATCTGTTAGATGAACTAACCTATTGGAAAGGGAATCCATTTATTCAGCCACAAATAAATCATAGGGTTTCTTTAGATTACACAAAGAATAATCTTAGTGTAACGCTCTCTTATAATCAGCTAAACAATTATTTTACGCAGCTTCCCGATGCATACAAGAAAGACTGCATAGTCATGACAACCAAGAATATTGGTAAACAGAAACAGCTGGCACTTGACCTTATCTATAACAAACGCCTCACCTCGTGGTGGGATGTCAGTGTAAACATCGGTGCTTACTACTTTATCAACCATCTTGATTATGAATCTTATAGAGAAGACTACTGGCGCCCCTCATGCAATCTTTCACTTTCAAACGACATACAACTACCTGCAAAAGTTCGTATGGAACTGTCAGCAAGATACGCAAGTAAACGACAAGGCAGAAGTTATGAGGTTTTCAAACCAAGTGGAAGTATAGATATCGGACTGAGTAAACGATTACTCCGAGACAAGCTCTCCCTATCTTTGATGATTACCGACCTACTCCACACTGAGCGTTGGGACAGCTCTGGACGCAAAGGAACATTAGAATTAGATATTTGGGGACATAGCGAAAGCCGACAAGTTATCTTCCGTGTGAACTACAACTTTGGAAGTAGAAAGTTTGAAACTAACAAGAATAAAGTAAAAGAGGCAGAACGTCTGTAGTTATTTACTATATAAAGTTTACTATACTCCAATAAAATCAATTACCACAGATAGTTAGGTCAATTTTAATCAACTATCTGTGGTGATACTTTAGACTTTTTCGAAATATGGAATGATAAAGTTCACTAAAATAGGAGGTGTACTTTGATCTGAGTTATAAGAGTACCTGACAACTCATCTTGTGTGTTATTTTTTAGGAGAAGGACTATTTTCTCCACTCAAGAAAAACACGAGGGTGTGTCAAAATGTACACATCCTCTTTTTTATGCACAAAGCCCCGACTTTC
>ERZ772960.1804-NODE-1804-length-16468-cov-7.383659_pt1 | contig 16468 bp, 11 predicted proteins | sample MGYA00580678_ERZ772960 | MGnify/ENA primary metagenome ERZ772960 (study PRJEB29015, sample SAMEA2737930) | human oral metagenome | biome: human oral; feature: human-associated habitat; material: dental | place: China | collected 2059 ... | reverse complement strand
TAAAATAATTCATACCATATTGCCAGCTGCTCCAAGGTGATTTTACAACGTGATCTCCCTGTTCCATTAATTGAATTAACTCAAGATTTGTCGTACGTAACAGTCTATTATTTTCCTGTCTTGCCCGCTTAAAATCCTTTTGTAATTGTAGTATTGATGTATTTATAGCATGTTCCTGTGTCTTAATTTCATCTTCAGCAGAATAAAGATTAAATGAGATGCCACCAATTCCTATCATTCCTGTCAACAGAAATACGATAAGTGCTGAATCGGTATATTTAAAATCTTTAACTCTTTTTGCAAAAGCTTTAAGTTCTTTTTTTAAGACTTTTAGATTATTTGTCATAACTTTTACCTCTTTTCATTTTATTCAAAATTAAGGAAACTAGAAAGCTATTATAGAATAATTTAAAATAAATGAGTGAGTGGGTGATATTAAAACTTTAAGTTTCCTAAATTTTTTCAGCAATGTTATCTTATCAGAAAAATCAAGAAAAAACAAGTATTTTTTTAAGATTTTTCAAAAAATTTGTATATTTTTTACTTATTAATAAAGATAAAACAAATATAAAAGGGAGAATTAATAGGTATAAATAATATAATTTTGTATTCATTTTAATAAAGAAATCTTTTCTAATATGAAAAAAGGCATATTTTTTTTGATGCCTTTTTTAAAATAATTCTGAATGTGAACCTAATCGAGATAATGACAAAACTAAAATATCATCATAATATTTATATATCAATAACCAGTCAAGTTCAATATGACATTCTCTAAATCCTTTATAACTGCTAATTAATGCATGATCTTTATATTTTGCATCTAACGATTTTTTTTCAGCTAAAATACCAACAATTTGAAATAATTTATCAATATTTTTTCCTTGTTTTTCAGCCCTTTTCAATTCTTTTCTAAATTGTCCTGTAAACTTAACCTTATACGCCAAGTGCTTCTCTCAACTCCTCTATATTATCGTATCCTTTTACATTCTCATCTCTTGCTATTCTGTCAGCTTCTCTCATTGCTTCCAAAGTTGTTTCATTCGGTTCTTTTTCCAACTTCAACTCAAAAGGAATTCCATTTTCTCTAATCGCAGTTTTTAAAAATATATTTACAGCAGTTGTCATTGTCAAGCCAAGTTTGTTAAATAATTCGTTTGCTCTTTCCTTTGTTTCCGCATCAATTCTGATACTTATATTTGCATTTGTCATAATACTTCACCTCTTTTTTACTTATTATATCATTTTAATAATACATTGTAAATAAATTATATTAGAATTTTGATAAAAAAAGACACATTTATTTCAGTGCCTTTTATATTTTAAATTTAAAATACTTTAAATTGCAATTATAATAAGAAATTTTTTCTCTGTTCTATCAATATTCTATCCCCAACTCACGTTTTAGAGCATCTTGCAATATTTGAGAAAAATTTATGTTTTGTTTTTTTGCCATTTCATTCAGCCAGCTCGGTATTGATACATTCTTTCTAACTGTCGTTTTTTTACATTCATTTACATACTTTAACATATCTAATGCAATTAATGTTTTAAAACTCTCCCCTTCCACATAAAAATCTTTTTCATCTTCTGGGATTTCAAGAGAGACATCATTCAATTTACTCGGAGTCGGCAATTTTTTTTTGTTTACAAAATCGTCATATAACCAAGTTCCAACATAGTCCTCTGCCATTTCCATCGCTTCCTCCAATGTTTTTCCTTCAGTCGCTCCACAGTCAAAATCTGGAAATACTACAATGTATCCTTCTTCTTTTGTTTTATGAAATATTGCTGGATATACTACCAACATTACTTGTCACACTCCTTTTGTGAGGCACAAGCTAGACTATTTTAATCCAGCCTGTTTTAAAATTTTATGTTCCAAACCTTTCCCAAGTTCTTGTTTATGATCTGGAACAACTGTTAATCTGCCTGTAATCTTGTCATAAAATTTCTTATGTGAACTTTTCCACCTGCAACTTGTACAAAGCCATTTTTTTTAAGAAATTTTATCATTTTGCGTAGATGTCATCGGCATTTTATCACCTCAAAATTATTATACTTAAAATTATGTATAAAGTTAATGTTTTTTATAAGATTTTTAGATTACTAATTATTTAACAAGCTTGTTACACAAAAAAAGACACATTTGTTTCAGTGCCTTTTTAAATAATATTTTAATCCACAAACAGCAGATTACTTATCTCGTCTATTTTCGGTATTTCAAATTCTTTTCCTAAAATTGAAAATACTGCCGCTACAGCTTGCAATATTAATATAATTGCAACAATTATAAAAAATAGTGCAGAGCCAATTTTCATTATTATATTTAATGGCAGTGCCACAATTATTATGACATTTAGTGAAAGTGTCTGTTTTGAATATTTTCTGACAAATTCGTTTTCTGGTTCTAAAATTAATACGATTAAAGAAAAAATTAGTCCAACTCCCACGAAAGTGCTTAAATTCGTTAAAAATGCCACAGCATTAGCCCTTAATCCAGCTATTGATCTCTGATTTTTAATATCTAAATCCATTTTTTACCTCCTAATTTTGTATGATTTTAACATATATTTAAAAAAAAATCAATTTAAACTTATTTCTTTGCCAAAGGATGCGTATTCATATAAATATCCCGCAGTAGATTTTTATTCACATGAGTATACATCTGTGTTGTCGAAAGGGAACTATGTCCTAAGAGTTCTTGTAAATATTCCATATCTATTCCTTTATTTAAAAGCTCTACTGCAAATGAATGACGAAATACATGCGGGGTTATTTCCTTTTCTATTCCCGCATTTTTTGCATGACCTGAAATTAATCTTCTGAGCGACCGTGTAGTCAGCTTTCTGCCTTTACTATTTACAATTATCGCATCCGGCGTGTAATTTTTATACTGTTTTTGTTTTTCTGCAATATATTTTATCAGCCATTTTTTTGCAGTTTCACTAAAAAAAGTAAACCTTTCCTTGCCGCCTTTTCCGATGACACGGATTTCACGTTCCTCAATATCAACCATATATTCACTTAAATTTATGAGTTCTACCGAACGAAGACCGCTGGAATAAAGAAGTTCTATGATAAGCCTGTCCCTTAATCCAAGAATTTTACTTGTGTCAATCACATTCCTCAACTTTTGCAGCTCATCTCGATTTATAACATCTGGCAGTTCTTTTTCAAATTTTGGCATATTTATGTAAATAACTTTATTTGTCTTTACTACTTTAATTTCCTGCAAATATTTAAAAAATGTTCTGAGAGCCGATATTTTACGATTTATGCTTCTTTTAGAAACTGGCTTAATCTCTTTTTTTCTACCTAAAACATCTTTTTTGTCAGATTTATTTTCTTTTCTTTCTGGAGAATTTAAAAACATGATAAATGACCTAAAAGTCATCATTTCAATTTGCTCAAAATCATAAATTTTTTCATATTCAAAAAGATATTCCGCAAACTGAAGCAAATCTCTTTTATAGCTTCTAATCGTGTTATAACTTTTACCCATCAGCACTTCCTCATAATACAAAAATTTATCGACATAGGAAAGAAGAGCTTCGCTTTTCTGCTGCTTTAAAATGTTATCTTTTTTCTCATTTTCCATTTTTTAATTCTCCTTTTTGAAAATTTTTCAAAATTTTTAATGATAAATTAAATGTTATTTTTTTGTAATTGACTTTTTCACAGTTTTCGCTTTTGTTTTTCTAGTTGCAGTCTTCTTTTTAGCTGTCGCTTTTTTTGCTGTTTTAGCTGCTGATTTTGTCTTATCTTTTGTTTCAGTTTTTTTGTCAGAAGCAACCGTTATTTTCCCAGTTTTTATATTTTTAATTGTCTTGCAATCTGGATAACCTGTACAAGCTAGAAATTTCCCAAATCGTCCATTTTTTATTTCAAACGGTTTTCCACAATTCGGACAAACCCCAGCTTCTTTTACAATCTTCTCATTTTCTTCTAAAATTCTAGTCATTTCTTCGTTAATTTGCAAAATATCATCAACTTCAACTATTGCTCCCTTTTTAAACTTTTGTTTCAATTCTGGTGGCAACGACATTCTTTTTTCATCTTTTTCATAATTTTCACTTTCCAAATACTCCCCAAATCGCCCACTTTTCAATAAATAACGGCTCCCATCTTCCGTAAAAAAATCTGTCAAAATCCCTTTTTTTGTACTCTGAATTTTTTCGACTTCCTCTTTTACAAAAATTTGCCCATTTTCTAGCTGCTCTTGTGGAATAACGACTTTTTTTAATGAAACTGTTTCTTTTTCATTACTCTCGCTTACCAGATATTTTCCATAAAGCCCTGTTTTTAAAACCATAGGAGCTCCCTTGCTATCCAGCACATCCGAAACAATTCGTTTACTTTTTATCTTTTCAATTTCAATTTCAAATTTTTTAATATCTTTTTCCAGCGAATCATAAAAATCTGACAGAAGCTGCACCCATTCAACTAGACCTTCTTCAACTTTGTCGAGGTCTTTCTCCATATTTGCTGTAAATTTTACATTTATTATATTTCTAAAGTTTTTAACTAATTCATCTTTTACTTCATAACCCAAATAAGTTGGGAAAAATCGCTTGTCAACAACTTCAACGTATTCCCTTGCCTTTAGTGTTTCAACTATCGTAGCATAAGTCGACGGTCTTCCAATTCCTTCAGATTCAAGTTTTTTCACAAGAGTCGCTTCCGAAAATCTTATCGGTGCTTTTGTTATTCCTTCCTCAATATTTAATTTTTCAATCGGATAAATATCATTTTCTTTTAATTCTGGAAAATCCCCTGTTTTTATTTCATCTTCATCTTTAAAAATTTTGTAATAGCCGTCAAAAATTACCTTATTAATCGTCCCACGGAATTTGTAGTCGCCATTTACTGCATTAATTTGCATCTGCTCATATTTCATCGCCGCAAACTGTGAAACCAAAAATCTGTCCCAAATTAATTTGTATAATTTATACTGCTCATTTGTCAAATTGTCTTTTATCAAATCTGGCGTAAGCTCGATGTAGGACGGTCTAATTCCTTCGTGTGCATCTTGAACATTTGATTTTGAATTTCGTGTCACATATTTTCCAACATATTTTTCGCCGTAATTTTGAGTTATGTAATCTTTTGCCATATTTATCGCATCGTTTGAAATCCTTGTCGAATCTGTTCTCATGTATGTGATAAGCCCTTTATTTTCGCCATCTATTGACAATCCTTCATAGAGCTGCTGCGCAATTCTCATAGTTTTAGTTGCGCCGTAACCCAAATATGATGAAGCCAGTTGTTGCAATGTGCTTGTTTTAAAGACAAGTGGCGGTCTTTGAGACTTTTTCTTAACTTCGATTTTATCAAGCGTAAGTTTGCCATTTTTCAAATCTTTTTTCAATTTTTTTATCACTTTTTCATCAAAAATTCTGTCAACTTTTTCATCGGCAATCTTTATTAAATTAAGATTTATATTTTTTTGAATAGACGCACTGACTTCCCAGTATTTTTGTGGCACAAATGCTTTTATTTCATCTTCCAGGTCACAAATTAATTTTAGCGCAACTGATTGAACTCTTCCAGCACTCGCATTTCTGCTTATGATTTTCCACAAAAGTGGACTTATTTTGTATCCGACTATTCTATCTAGCAGTCTTCTTGCCTGTTGCGAATGGACAAGATTTTTATTTATTACTCTTGGATTTTTTATCGCATTGGTTACGGCATTTTTTGTAATTTCGTTAAATTCTATTCTTTTAATTTTGTCTGGCTGATTTATGTAATTTGCGATATGCCAAGCTATTGCTTCTCCCTCCCTGTCCTGATCGGACGCAAGATACACAACACTTGCCTTTTTTGATTTTTCCTTTAAATTTTTTAAAATTTCACCTTTACCTTTTATAACCTTGTATTGCGGTTCAAAATTGTTTTCTATGTCAATTCCCAATTTTGTTTTCGGCAAATCAATCACATGTCCATAAGATGCTGTAACTTCATAGCCTCTTCCTAGTATTTTTTCAATAGTTTTCGCCTTTGATGGCGACTCCACAATTACTAATTTTTTTGCCAACTTTCTTTCTCCTGTTTTAAATAATTCTTATATATTTTGAGCCATTCGTTTCGGTAATCAAACCTTTTATTTCTAAACTCATTATTATTGAAAATAATTTTACTCTATCCACTTTTTGATTCGTTTTATTAATTATTTCTTCAAAGCTTGTCTCTTCCGTTATCGCTTCAAACACGATTTTCTCTTCTGAACTCAATTTTTTTAGTTTGCTTTTCTCTTTTTTTATGTCCCACAAAAACTCTTTTGCTATATCCTCAGCACTAGCCACAAGTTTAGCTTTGTTATCTCTTATTAAATTATTACAGCCCTCAAACGACGGATAATTGATGCACCCTGGTATTGCAAAAATTTCCCTGTCCATAGAAAATCCAAGTTCTGCTGTTATGAGTGAACCTCCAGATTTAAAACTTTCAGCAATTAAAATTCCGTCTGACATTCCAGCTATGATTCTGTTTCTTCTAGGAAAAGTCCACCTTGTTGGCTGAGTTCCCAGCGGATATTCACTCACAATAGTCCCAATTTCACTAATTTTTTGCCACAAATCTCGATTTTCATAAGGATAGACAACATCTATTCCGCTTCCCACGACAGCTATGACTTCCATTTCACATTCAATAGCCTTTTTTTGTGCAATCGAGTCAATTCCTTCTGCAAGTCCGCTTATTATCGTGACATCGTAACTCGACAGTTCCTTTACTATCTTTTCACATGCACTTTTCCCAAAACTCGTAAATTTTCTCGTGCCAACAACAGCAATATTTCGTTTATTATCCACAAAGATTTTGTCCTTGTCTATTTTTATTCTGTCATATTCTTTTATTTTTTTTCCTTTTAAATATAAAAATACGGGAAAATCTTTTATCTCTTTCAGTCTCTTGGGATATTCCACATCGTTTACGCTCACTATCCTCACTTTATTACGCCTATAGAGCGCGAGTCTTTCTTCCAAATTAATTTTTTGTGCCTCTTCCAGCTTTCTTTTCAAATCATCGCTAAATAATTTGAAATTTTCTTCTGAAAATAATTCTTCATAATTCTGAAAAACTGCCATTATTTTTTTTATATGAGAATTTTTCATTCCAATTTCCTTAAGTCTAATCCATTCCATAAAAATCCCCCCTTTTTTGAATGTTTTAGTTTAACTGTTTGTCGCTAGAACTTCATTTAAATATTTTATTTCTTTTTGAACTTGTTCTGTTGAGTTAAGATCTTCATATTCATTTAAATATTTCAGAGCTTTTGCAAAATCTCCTTTACTTTTATAAGCGATGGCAATTCCCAAAAGTGCTTCAGGCTGTGCCTCACCTTGAGAAAGTATTCTGTTATAATACTCAACAGACTGGTCAAAATTTCCCATAAGCCGTGATCCGATTGCGACGACATACAACAGAGAAATATCAGGTTCTCCCTCTTTTAACGCCAAATTTACAGCTTTTTCATAAAGTCCGTCTTTAAAATACAATTGTGCCATTCTAAATGTTGCAGATTTTCCTTTTTTTAGCGTGGCATTTTCGTAATTTCCATACGAGCTGTATTTTTCTTCAGATGAGACATCTTCGCTTTGTGTAACAGGCATCGTCCCAGTATCAACATTTTGCTTGCCCGTTTCCTTCTTCACGTCAACCCGTTTTTTCGGTTTTGCTTTAGGAGCCGCTGCTGGCTGCTCTTCTTGCGGTGGCGCTGAAGGTTCTTCCAAAGTGCTCTCTTCAATTGCTGTCGATGTTTGAGAATTTTCAACTTCCGCTATGACAATTGTTGTGCTAAGCAGTAAAATTCCAACTAATCCGTATATTATTTTTTTCATTTTTTCACCTTTTTCTCTGGTAAATTTTAGAACTCGAGATTTTTATTAGTTCTAGGAAACGGTATCACATCCCTAATATTTGTCATTCCTGTTATATACATAAGCATTCTGTCAAATCCTAGCCCAAATCCTGAATGCGGTACACTTCCATATTTTCTAAGATCCAAATACCACCAGTAGTCTTTTTCTTTTAGTCCCATTTCATTTATTTTGTCTAAAAGAATATTGTAGTCATCTTCCCTTTGACTTCCTCCAACAATTTCCCCAATTCCAGGAGCAAGTAAATCAACCGCTCTGACTGTTTTTCCATCTTTGTTAAGCTTCATGTAAAACGCTTTTATATCCTTTGGGTAATCAGTTACAAATACAGGCTTTTTAAAGTGTTTTTCCGCTAAATATCTTTCGTGCTCAGTCTGCAAGTCAATTCCCCATTCCACTTCATACTCAAATTTTTCTTTTGAATTTTTCAAAATTTCAATCGCTTCCGTATAAGTAATTCTATCGAATTTATTGTTTACTAGAGTATCAAGCCGCTCAAATAGACCTTTATCCACCCATTTGTTAAAAAATTCCATCTCTTCAGCTGCATTTTCTCTCACGTAATTTACAATATATTTAATCATTTCTTCAATGATGTCCATATTTACTTCCAAATCTGCAAATGCGATTTCAGGTTCCATCATCCAAAATTCCGCAGCGTGTTTAGGAGTATTTGAACGCTCCGCCCTAAATGTTGGTCCAAAAGTATAAGTATTTTTAAACGCTGTCGCAAATGTTTCCACATTTAACTGCCCGCTTACAGTCAGATTGGCTTCTTTTCCGAAAAAATCCTGTCTGTAGTCAACTTCCCCACTATCAGTTTTAGGAATATTGTTGATATCCATCGTCGTAAGTCTAAACATTTCTCCTGCACCTTCCGCATCACTTCCAGTAATAATTGGAGTTTGAACGTAGACAAAGTTCTTTTCCTGAAAAAATTTGTGAATTGCATAAGACAAAATTGAACGCACTCTAAAAGTCGCAAAAAAAGCATTTGTTCTTGGTCTCAAGTGTGCTATTGTTCTCAAAAACTCAAAGCTGTGCCTTTTATTTTGAAGCGGATAATCTGAATTAGCTTTCTGATAAACCGAAATTTGGGTTGCCTTAATTTCATAATCCTGTCCTGCTCCTTGGGATTTTACAACAACTCCAGTAACTTTGACAGACGACGAAATCGTAAGTTTTGAAATTTCTGCAAAATTTTCCAGCTCTTCTCCAAACACGATTTGAATTCCATTAAAAAAAGTCCCATCATTCAATTCAATAAATCCAAAATTTTTCTGACTTCTAATTTTCTTAACCCATCCATTCAATGTAACTTCCTGCTCCAAATATTTTGAAGTATTTTTTTGTAATTCTCTCAATTCTAATAACATTTTCTCTCCTTTTAACTTTTATTTATATATTATATCACAATTTAATCTTTTTTAAATAAACTTATTTTAAAATCGTGATTTTTTAATTTCATAGTAAAATTATACTTTACTTTGTTCGTAAAATCAAGGTTTTTTTATTAATAAATAATAAAAATAGTGAAACATAAAAGTCTCACTATTTTTTTATTCATGCTAAATTGTAAAAAAGTTTTCTTCAATTAGTAAATCAATCTGAATCCAAGTCCACCTCTTACATTTTCTCCCTTAGTGTCATATCCAGCATTTACTGTTACTCCGAATCTTGTGTTGTCAATTCCGATATTAAGGTCAAACTTACCGCTTCCTTTTCTGTCTTCTTTTTCATTCTTCAAGTTATACCAGTCTGCTGTCGTATATCTTACCTTGGCTTTATTTAATTCGTTTACTTTTCCTAGCTCATCTGTATAGGCTGCTGTAAGTCCTACTGACAAGTTTGTTTTTAGTGCCATTGGCTGTACATACTTAAATTCCACTCCAACTTCCGGTTTTACTGAAATATAGTCGTTTCCGTCAACTGTCAATCTGATTTCTCCGTCATCCTCTTTTATGTCCGTAAATCTTCCATATTCCACTTTCAATGCTCCGTATGGTCTTAAATGTGTTCTTTCTGATGTTCTTATGTCGTATCCCAAGTCAGTCTTCAATGCGGCTCCGTATGAATAGTAATCAGATTTCGCATTGAATGTGTCGTCAACTATCCAGAATCTACGTTTCATCTCATTTCTTCCTGCAAACACATCTCCTGCTATTGTCCATTGAAGTGCGCCGTTATGGTCCTTAGCCGGTGACATTGTCTTGAACACTCCTGCTTTTACCATTGTCTGGTTCTCTCTTGAGCCACCTAAATCTTTAAATTTATAGTGGTTGTTTACCGCACCTGCATACCATCCTTGGCTGTGACCCATTCTCACATCTTCCTTTTCATGGACGTAAGCTACTCCGTAGGCGTTGCTTTCGTTATCTATCACTCCTGCTGTATCTGTGTTGTATTCGTTTCTCATTCCAAATACTTTTATCTTGTTGCTGTCTTTCGATGGATTTCTCCATTGATCCTGAAGATAACTGAACTCCTTGTCAAGAAGGCTTCCTGTTTCATTTATTCTCTGCTGTGTATTTGAATATTGGTAACCCTTCATTTCATTTACCGCCTGTGCAAATATGTGAGTTTCACCTTTTCCTATATCATTCAATTTATTAAACAGAAGTTTTTCTCTGGCTCCCCTGTCGCCGTATGTGTCAGCTCCATATCTTTGTTCCAGTCCATCCAGGAAGTTCTTCGTATCTGGATCTTTTGCACTTGCAAAGTCTGTATATGGAACTTTTACCAAGTAGATTCTGTCTATTCCGCTTCCTGCCAAGTTTCTTACTGGCTGTGCAAGCCAAGTCAAGCTTGATGAATTTACATTAAGTGTTCCTGTTATTCCTGTCAACGCATCGTTATATGGTTTTAATATGTTGTCCCCTATTTCAATCGCTTTGGCATTTGAATATTGAGTAGCTTCTACTCCCACTATCAAGTTTATATCTGTCAATCCTGACAAATAATGCAATCCTTGAATTGGGTGAGTGAAGTTAATTCCTGATGTATCTACATACATTGCTAGGCTTGTGATTTCTCCAGTCTGCCCTTTTTGTGAGAAGTCTTTCAAGTTAAATGTTCTAAATGGATCATTCAATAGCGTACTGTCTCCTGCTCTCACTTCCACCAATGTCGCATTCGGTGTTGCAGCATTTGTGTCAACATTTTCTATTGCTACTGGTTCAAGTGTTCCATCTGGCTTTCTTACCATTACTGACTGTGGATTTGCCTTTGGCGGAGTCTTGATTACTACGCTTCCTTCAGGTTTTTCATCTGTAGCTGAGGCCAAATATACTGGTCTGTCTGAGTTGTTATGTCCTGTCACTCCTCTTGCAGAATCTTCATCTTCCGCATAAGGCATGCTTACGCTTCCTGTTCCATCTGAGTAAACTCCCATTGTATCTGGTCCTGTTATTTCGATGTTACCATAGTTCTTAAGGATACCTCCGTTGGCTAATACCACACCTTTCATTTTAGATCCTGTCGCCACTGTCTTTATTGTTCCGTAGTTTATTCCTGTCGCTCCCTGGTCGATGTACATTCCTACTGTGTTAGCTCCGCTCAGGTTGATTATTCCGCTTGTTTCATTTATCGCTTTTGAACCTGCTCCTACCGCATACATTCCTATACTGTTTGGAGTCGTTACATTGATTACTCCTCTATTTACTACTGTTCCTCTATTTGAAACCGCTCCTGTTGCTTCATCAAAATATCCTGTTGCCATTCCGATTCCAAATTCTTTTGTCATCGTATTAGACGGTCCTACATTAATTGTTCCTGTATTCGTAATTGTTCCACCTGTCGAGTAAAGACCTATATTTCCTACCCCTGAACCTAGGTTAAGAGTTCCGTTGTTCACTGCATCCTGCAATGAGTAGATTGCATATCCGTTACTTCCTGTAGTATTTACAGTACTGTTATTAGTTATCAAGCTTCCTGCCTGAATTGGTGATGCTGAGTAGATATACACTGACTTATCTCCAACTGTTGCTGTAGTTCCCGCTCCTGTTGTCAAGTTTACAGGTCTGTTTGTGATTAAGCTGTATCCAAATGACTGGTTGTTTCCAACATTCATATTTACATTTCCTGTAATATTTATCGCAGGAGATGGTGAATTCTTGTCATCTTGAGCATATACCCCTACCGCATTGTCGTTACCGACATTGATTGTTCCGCCAGTTAATGCTACATTCGGACCTGTTGAGTAAATACCTAGTCCGCTGTCGTCAACATTGATTGTTCCGCCAGTCATATTTACGTTTCTTCCGTAAATACCGTATGAATTTTTACCAACATTGATTGTTCCTGATGTTGTTATTGGTGTATCAACATCTTGCGTAAACATACCAATTGATTCGCTTCCAGCCGTTGTTGCCGCAACATTAATTATACCTGTGCTTGCATTTTCCATTGAAGATTTATCTGTGGCATACATACCTGCTGAAACTGTTCCATTTACATTGATTGTTCCCGCATTTGTCAATGTACCTCTTGAAGTTCCCATTGCAATTGAGTTGTTTCCACCGTTCATTGTAATTGTTCCGCCAGCCGCATTTGTCGCTTTAACGTCACCTGCTCCTCTTTCGTTGTTGTTTCCAATACCCAAGCTGTTGTTGTAGGCATAGATTCCAACTGAGCTGTCTTTGTTCACTGTGATTTTTCCTGTATTTGTCACATCAACCTTACCATATTGTCCAGCTGCAGCTAAAGTAGGATTATAGTATGCTTCTGTAGTTGGGTCAACTCTTGCTCCGGCATTGTTTATTCTGTATGAAAGTCCTAAAATACCAAATGATTTTTCTCCACCTACTGTCACTTCTCCAGCATTTACAATTGGAGTACTGTTTGTTCCGTAAATTCCTACTGCGTGTGGGTTATTTTTTGTAGCTTCCACTTCCACTTTTCCACTTGCGTTATTATTAATTTTACCGTAGTTTACGTAAAGCCCTACTCCACCGTTTCCGCTGTCTGTTCTATTTACTGTCACATTTCCATCGTTGTTAATAGCTGTCTTATTACTTGTGCTTGATTTAGATGAAGCTGCTACTGCAATTCCTACTGGAATATTTGCTCCACCTATTGAAGTAAGGTCTGCTGTGTTTAAGTTTGCAGTGACATTTTTTCCTGCTCCTACGTTGATTTCAGCATTCTGTAAAAGTAATCTTCTTGTGAATACATAACCATCTGATGTTGATGAACTGTCTCCTTTGTCGATGTCAGAATCAATATTAAATTGAATACCATCAATTACTGCATATTTATATTTGTATTTATTACTTCCTGTTGTTATTTTAGCTCCAGCCAAGTATCCTGAACCACTTGTAAATTGGTTATCCAAGTTTGTTGAGTTCAATGGACCTGGCACTCTTAAATCCATTAAAATTACGCCGTCTGATTGAACATCTATTTTACTTCCAGCATTCATGTGAACACCATTTGAACCAGCTTCTTTTATATATCCAACTGCATTTCCACCTAATGTTAATGTACCATCATATAAAATTATATCACTAGTACCTTGAGTATACAAAGCATATCCTGAACCTGCATAATTTACTTCACCTTTTGTTAGGTCAATTTTACTGCCCGATCCTATAGCTGCTACACCAACTCCTGTGTCAGTTGTTTTAATTTTGTTGTAATCAGCTCGTATAGTTGCACCATCTTTAGCAAATAGTCCAAATCCTCCGTATATATTAGGATTGTTTGCCGCAACTTTTCCTGTTATATCAACATTATATTCACCTGCTTTTGTATTTCCAAAATTATATCCTGTTTGTCTTATATCTACAACTGCATTATTTGCATATACTCCACCTACATTTGAGTCAAGCCCTCCACCTGTATAAGTAGGATTTGTACTTAAATTGGCTTTTACTTTAAGTCCACCAGCTACTGTAGGGGTAGATCCTCCTGTTCTGAAACCTACTCTTACATTTGCACTATTATCGGCAAAAATGAAAACATTGTCCTGTGTATCAGTCCCTGTTTCAATACTTTTAACCATTACGTCATAAGTATTACTACCGTGTCCTTCAGCATAGATAGCAATGTTCTCTTTCCCACCATTTAATACCATTTCACTTGCAGAATATACTCGACCATTAGCCGCTTTTATACCACCAGAAGTAGTATGTTTTATAACAATTCCTGTGTTATTATTACCACCTGTAAGTTCAATAGAACCTTTTCCTAAGAAATAAGTAGAACTGTCTACAGGATATACTCCAACATTATTTGAACCACCAAGTTTTATATAATGTCCTTGTAAGTCAATATTAGAACTTGAATAAATTCCAGCTGAACCATCAGCCTTAGTAGCTGCTTTAGTTTCTACATCTACTGCGAACTGACCATTTATGAAGCTATCATTATATTTTGTAAATATTCCCGCACTTTTTGCACCATTGATAACTAAGGGATGTGATTTAGTTTGCGCTGTTATTTTATCAACAATTCCACCGTTTAGTTTATTCACATAATCACCATCGTGTGCACTATTTGGCATATCATCAGATATATAGCTAGTAGCACTAACTTGAGTTTGACTTCCAGCACTTCCTGCATCACTGAAATTTAAATGTAAATTAATAGCTGTATTATTATTAGTACTTTTATCCATTATTATTCCTGCAGAATTATCACCATTTAAATTTATCATATTTTTATTTCTATACATTCCAATATACTTCTACATTATGACCTTTTTGTTCTGATTTAGGTGGTAACTCCATATAATTACCATAACGATATTTAAGGACACTATCATAATAACTGAGACGTATTCACATTTATAGTTCCTGTATTATAATAATATTGAATATTATTGTTATTATTTGTATCAGGTGAAAGTAAAAATACAGCACGATTTGTATCGTTTCCATTTAGATTTATTGTTCCACCATTTATAACGACACCATTTCCACCTCCATGATTATAACTATTTACAAGTACAGAATGAACTCCTGACACATCTATAACTCCACCATTAGCAAACACATTGTAATGATCATCTATAGTAGTTACTTTAGTAGCAAAAGCATTTGTTTTTTGAATATCATCAATAACACTAAGATTAAGATTAGGTACATCACTCCCGATTGCATTAGTTACTGCTGTTTTTACATCATTATATGATGAACCACCATGAACATCTTGGTGAACAAGCTCATTTAAGTCAGAATGACCTGAAATGACTTTATAGTCTATATTTGAACCATTTATTGTTATCCCAAGGCCAGAATGATTATCAGCTCCTCTTACTTGAAAAAAAGCATTGGCTGCATTAGCACTAGTATTCGAATGGTTAGTAATTGTATTTCCATAACTACCAACACCAGTTACTGACCCTCCACCAATATTACCAATTTTTACATTTTTAGCTTCATAACTATACGTGCTAGGTCCTGTTCTTTCAATTTTAATAGTCCCTCCACCTACGGATACATTTTCTACTATACCACTCCAAGCACCTGCTGTATCATAAAAAGCATAAGTATGCTGATTACTTCCCCTAGAAGGACCTGAAACACTTACATTAATACTCAATTTAGGCTCTGGAGCTTTAATTGTAGGAATAACAGGCGGAATAACAGTAGTAGGCTCAAAAGCCGGAAGTCCACTAAGATCAACATTCAAAGCCAAATTAGCATTCTTAGCCAACGGTGTAATAGGTTTTAGTGCTGCTGCTATTGGTATTGCCGCATTAGGCTCAATTGGGAATGTTATATCAGTCGAACCACCATAACTTAGCTGTCCTCTTCTTTGGTATTGATATTTATCCATTCCTGTACTTCTTGTATATTTAACGTCTTTTACTTTATCTCCACGTCCTTTATATTCACCATTCCAGTTGTTATTAACATAATTCATTCCATATTGCCAAGAGCTCCAAGGTGATTTAACTACGTGATCTCCCTGTTCCATTAATTGAATTAATTCAAGATTTGTCGTTCTTAACAGCTTGTTATTTTCCTGTCTTGCCCGCTTAAAATCCTTCTGTAGTTGTAATATGGATGTATTTATTGCATGTTCCTGTGTTTTTATTTCATCCTCTGCTGAATAAAGATTAACTGTAAACCCAGTAATTCCCAACATTCCTGTCAACAGGAAAGTGATAAGCGCTGAGTCTGTATATTTAAAATCTTTAACTCTTTTTGCAAAAGCTTTCAGTTCTTTTTTTAAATTTCTTAAATTATCAGTCATAAACTTTAACCTCTCTTCAAATTTTTTAAAAACTAAGAAATGCGGAAAAACTATCAAGAATAGTTTTAAATGAGTGAGTGATTTTAATAGAATTTCCGAATTTTTAAATTTTTTATTTTTTTAGTAACATCAGTATTATAACAAGAAAATAAAAAAAAAAATCAAGCTTTTTTTTAAGAATTTACAAAAAAATTGAAAGGATAAATGCTTTTTTTTATTTATTAACAAAGATAAAACAAATATTAAGACTATTATTAACTGGATTTGAAGAGATGCACTTTTTATTTTTTTTAATAATAAAAAATAGGGGGTATTGATTTCCTAATATAATTTTTAACAAAAGATAGCAAGAAGTCGTAGGCTTTCTACAAGCGGGAGATGAATTG
>ERZ772960.1802-NODE-1802-length-16487-cov-11.685979_pt1 | contig 16487 bp, 15 predicted proteins | sample MGYA00580678_ERZ772960 | MGnify/ENA primary metagenome ERZ772960 (study PRJEB29015, sample SAMEA2737930) | human oral metagenome | biome: human oral; feature: human-associated habitat; material: dental | place: China | collected 2059 ... | reverse complement strand
CAAAAAGGGAGATGCGAAAAAACTCAATAGAGTTTTTTCACACCCCCTTTTTTACTGTCACATCTTCTCTCGAAAAGCGTTTCACTGAAAAATAGGCGACGACATCCAATACAATTAAAAACGCCCAAAATACAACAATTCCCCATCCACCAATACTGGCAATAAAATCATACGCTCCATGCAAAAGCACAGGTATACAATAACTCTTTGCAAGATAACTTTTCTTTTTCTCCTCATTTCCCCTTTCTCGATAGAGCTTGGCCAATCCATAATAATGTCCCATGAAAATTCCTGTAATACAGTGCACAGGAATCGCCGTCACCGTACGAAGTGGCACAACACCAATGCCCAATCGATGAACATAGAGTAGGTTCTCAAGTGCAGCAAATCCTAAAGACACAGCTACCGCATAAACTACTCCATCAAAACAATAATCAAATGCAGGATGGTTCCATGTCACTGCCTTTAAAATAAAACGCTTTGTCATCTCCTCGACCACACCAATAATGAAAAAATTACTAATGACAATGGAAATTAATTCATCCTCATCAAAGTATCGATTTAAAATAGAAAATCCTATTTTTTCCAAAATAAACGCCACCACAATGGAAACCGCCCCTAAAATAAAGAGCTGTGCCAATAATCCTATAGGTTCTTTTTCAATTTCATCTAATCGATACATATAGTACAACAACCAAAGTGCCGGTGCCACAGCCAATATTAACGAAATTTGATACATCTGCTCCTCCTCTCTAAACACAGTTATTTTACCATATTTTCATTGCATTTTCCAACAATTCATTTTATCATCTTTGTTAAACAGCAAAGGAGAACAAAAATGAATCATTTTGAAAGCTATTTATTGCAATGGTATGACCAAAATAAACGAAAACTTCCCTGGCGAGAAAATCCAACAAGTTATCATGTGTGGCTGTCAGAAATTATGTTACAGCAAACAAGAGTAGAAACCGTAAAAAGCTACTATGAACGCTTCTTAAAAAAACTCCCCGATATTCATTCCCTAGCTAAAGCTTCTGAAGAAGTCTACACTAAACTTTGGGAAGGACTTGGTTACTATTCTCGTGTCCAAAACCTCCACAAAGGTGCCGTGCAAATTATGGAGGATTTTGGTGGAACTATGCCTTCTACCTACCAAGATTTATTAAAAATTGCAGGCATTGGCCCCTATACGGCAGCTGCCATCGCCTCGATTGCCTTTGGTCAAAAAATTCCTGCCATTGATGGCAATCTCTTGCGCATATTTGCAAGATTGACCGCCTATAAAGAAAGCATCAAAACAGAAAGAGCAAAAAAAGAGGCATCTGCTTTCTTTTCTCCAAAAATGATGAGCAACCGACCAGGCGATTTTAATCAAGCACTCATGGATCTGGGCTCTAATATTTGTACCCCGAAGACCAAACCAAACTGCAATGCTTGTCCCCTCCGACCATACTGTATGTCTCAACAAACAGGTACACAGCTTGATTATCCCATCACACCGCCAAAAAAAGAACGGACAATTGAAAAACGCTTACTCCTTCGAATTCACGACCAAGAACATATTTTAATTCGAAAACGACCAAACAAAGGAATCCTTGCCGGTCTATATGAATTTCCAAATTTTTCCTACACTTCAGAGGAAGAAGCACAAAATCAGGCTCTTTCCTTTATAAAAAGCCTTGATTTTGTTCCCATCCAAGTGAGCAAATTGCCCTTACATCGACATATTTTTACGCATAAAGAATGGATGATCGAGGGACTTGATATTTTTATTGAAACTCCACCTTCTACTCCTCAAAAAAAGGAAGAATATATCTGGGCGAATATGGCAGATATCACTAATTTTTATACGATTCCTTCAGCATTTTCTCCATATCTAAAGATATAGATCTTCTGTAATTGCCTCTTTTATCATTTTTTCAGCTATTCGTTTCATTGTCCGAGGCTAATAGCTGAAAAAATAGTCTCTCACTCTCTTCCATTTGTCTAACAAATTCTTTGTAATTGTTGCTGTATCTTGGAATGACAAATCCTAATTTGATCACATCGATGTCTTCTCTCGGTGATACATTTTTCTCATAAGTAATCCCTTGATTTAACCTTAAATGGATAAACTGACCATCCCTTTGTTCACCACTTTGGGGGTACAAAAAATAGCCTCGCTTTGACTCAAATCGGAGCATATAAGCTAGAATTTGAAGATAATCTCTGCCATAAATATTTTTTGCTGGCTTATACTTTGCATCGGCAATAACTCGATTGATCGGATTTCTTCCAAGAAAATCAGGATAGATTGTACCAGCCCTATCAAAGAGATTTTGCACACCTAATTTTTTCTTATTCATTGGATGATAAAATTTTTCTCCCAATATAAGATTGAGATACTCTTCCCAGAGCCAAGCTCCATCAAAGAGTATCCCATACATTTTTTGATTTCCAAGATAAAGACTGTGCTGTTGATTTTGCAAAATAAAAAGGCAGAGTTTTTGCAAATCTCCATATTCTCGATAATAGGCGTGTTGAATTGGATTTTTTCTGTTGGCCTCGATCACCTTTCTTCTGTCCGCCATTCGATACTTTGAAGTCACTCGCTCGATGACCATTACCTCTTCCTTCACACCGTCTAAAATAGGATGACCATATTTTTTTCCTCGAATCACCTCAATCGCATGGCGAATTAATTCCATCAAATCATTGTCTACTAAATGTTCCCTCTGCCGATAGGCAATCTTTCCCTGAAATGGGATATTCTTTTGAATATGACTTGCAATGTCCATTCTTCCACGCACATGGGCATTGTTATGAACCTGATCCATATAGTCTCGAAATTTCCCCTTTCTCAACGCCTTTTGAAGATACAGAGGAAACAAAAATGCGAGCCACTCAAATATCTTTTCTTCCTGATGAATACTTTGAGTGAAGGAGACAAAATTGGGCAAATGCAAAACTTTTTGAAGTAAGTATTGCAAAAAATAATCTTGATTTTCCTCTTTGCAAAAGCGAGAAGTGATCATCAGTTGCTCATGATCCATACCCAAAATGCCCATAATATTGCCTGTGACATAATTTTCTTTCTCTGACTTTAAAATTACTTGTTCTTCATCTAACTCTAGACTCCAACCCTCAATTTCACTCAAACCATTTGAAAAGACAAATGCTCCCTCTTGTCCAAGCTCTTCTAATTTTTTGTCAGCTATGTGATCAACTAAATTTTGAATGCAAATAAAATCTTCTCTCTTTCTTTTGCTATTGTCAGCCACTTTTAACACATTGATTTTATTGTCCATTTTCCATCACATCACTTCCAAATCTATTTTCATCCCCACAATAGGCAAGATAGAGCTGTCGTATCATTGCTTTTTCGTCATAGAGCCCACGGACATAATCTTGCAAAAGTGGTTCAAGATAATCTCTCCACAATTCATCAAAACCAACCGTCTTTTCTTTTAACTTTAAAAAATATGCCGCTCCAATCTGATAATTTTCATTTAGTCCATCGACAGCTAAAATTGCTGTATTGAGACGATTCATTCTCTCCGTGGCCTCTTTGACCAACTTTTTATCGCCAAGATGTTCTAACATGAACTGTGTATCCCTTGCTCGAATTTCAATAAAACGAAAACGCCTTCGCATTGCAAAGTCAAAGCTGTCCACTGAGCGATCAATATCATTCATTGTCCCTATAATGTAAACATTGGGCGGAATATAAAATTTCTTTTCTGGCTCGGCATGCATATTGGTGTATTGCGTAGAAACCTCCCCTGCCTTTCCCCGACACCCCGGATCAATAGAAAAAAATAATTCTCCAAAAATCTTTGAAATTTCGCCTCGATTAATTTCGTCAATAATAAAGACATATTTTTTTATCTTTTCATCAACAAAAGGATTTTTCTTTAATTTTGATTTAAATTTACTCATCTCCTGAAACAGAGCCAAATCATAGGAATATTCCTGTCTTGCATTCTTTTTCCCAAAAAATCTTGTCACACTCGTTACTTTATCAAAAGTCTCCCCCGAAATCAGCATTTTTCGGATATCATTCATATTCAACTTAATTCGATTTGTCAAGGGATTTCGTGGAATGTAAATTGAAATATAGTGCTCATCCACATCAATAATGGTAAATTGACTTCCTGTGATCGTTTGAAATTGATCCTGTTCAAATTGTATATTTTCAAAGAACAATGCTATAATTTCGTCTGCAAAGGCCTCCTTTGCCTTTTCCTGCCTCGACTCCTTGGCAATTTCAAAATTTTCTCTTGCCCTATCCACAAAGCCTTTAAAAATACCATCTTGAAGCTCAAATCCGATACTTCCATCTTCGTTCATCCTCGGGCGAAGTCCCTCCACAAAATCAGTATAATCATAACTTGGATGAAATTGAACAAATTCTATTTGACTCTTTTGTGCTGGTGACAAATTGGCATAATGATCCTCTGCCCCATCACTGACAATCATCGCTGCAATTTTCTTTGCCAAAAATGATTTTCCCACCCCAGGTGCACCTCGAAAAATCACATTTTTTGATTCCAATAAGCACCGCTCATATTGCTCGTACTGAGTATGTTGAGTTTGATTCAATGATATGTCCTCCTCACGATAAGTTCTCATCACACTATTGCATAGGATACTCCCCACTGTCTGCCCATAATTCACATTGGCTAATTACTGTTTCCATTGCATATTTATACTCCTCTGGTGGATACTTGTACTTATTAAGTAACCTCTTTACCATCTTTCGCATAGTCGCTCTGGCACTTTCCTTCTTTTGCCAATCAATCGTTCTATTCTTTCGGAGCATCTCCGTCAATTCCTTCGTAAGTGCAACAAGTTTTTCATTATCATAAAAGTCTTTGATATTCTCTGGTCTAGTCAAAGCATCATAAAAAGCCAACTCTTCTTGTGATAGTCCAAGCCTCTCACCACTTTCATATAGTTCTTTGATTTCCCTCGCTGTTTCTAATAGCTCCTTAATTACTTTTTCGTTGCTGATCAGCCCATTGTAATAAGCTTTCAATATCACAGACATCTTTTCAGAAAATTTTTGCGATTGAACTATATTTGTTCTCCTGTACAGAGAAACTCGCTCACCTATCAATTTTTTCAGCATTTCAACTGCAATATTTTTCTCTTTCATACGGGAAATATCATCTAAAACAGCAGAATCAAATAAATTGAAGTTTTCTCCAGCCTCCTCTTTACTACTAAAAAGATTAACAACACCATCACTCTGTACAGCTGCCTTCAAAAAATTATTAATTTGATCATTGATTTCTTTCAAAGACATCATCTTTCCATTACTTCCACTATAAGAAATTTTTATAATCATAGAGCGAATAATCTCTATATAGGCTGCTTCTTTTCTTTGTTCTTCTGTAGCCATACTAGAGCAGAGAGATTGAGCTTGTTTTAGAAGCAATGATTCCTTTAAAAAGTTTTCTTTTCTATCAGGATATTTGACATCCAACAAAAAATTCACTCCACCTGAAATAAGTTTAGCCTTAACAAGTTCTGAGGCAGTAAAAAATTCACTAAAATCAAATCCATGTAGCAAATCCTTGCATATCTGTAACTTTTCTATAAATTTTGGATATGCTTCACTTGCAATATTCATATCACCATATCTTGACTGATCACGCTTAGTATATTCTTTCATCGCTGCCTTCAGTGCTGAAGCAATGCCAACATAATCAACAATTAGCCCGCCTTCCTTGTCCTTGAAAACACGGTTCACTCTAGCAATAGCCTGCATTAAATTATAGCCGTGCATAGGCTTGTATACATACATCGTGGCAAGTGATGGCACATCAAACCCTGTAAGCCACATATCTACTACAATAGCTATCTTCATCGGATCATTATTATCCTTAAATCTTCTTGCTAGTTCCTCTTTATATGCCTTAGTACCAATGATTTCCTTCCACTCCTCTGGATCATTATTTCCACTCGTCATTACTACACCGATCTTATCATTCCAATTCGGTCTCATCTTTAATACCTGATGGTAAATTTTCATTGCAATAGGACGAGAATAAGCCACAATCATTGCCTTTCCTGTAAGTAAATTCGCCCTATACTTTTCATAATGTTCCACAATATCATTACACAAAGACTCTATCGTAGTACCTGCACCAAGTATGCTCTCCATCTGCCCTAACATACTTTTGCTCTTATTAATTGTAGATTCATCAGAATTTTCTTCCAATGTATCATATGTCTTATCAATTAGATCCAATGTACTTTGATCTAATTTTAACTTAATCACTCGACTCTCATAGTAAACAGGTCTTGTCGCACCATCTTCCACTGCTTGAGTCATATCATAAACATCAATATAATCGCCAAAAACTTCTCGAGTATTCTTGTCCTTAGAAGATATTGGAGTCCCAGTAAAGCCTATAAAAGTAGCATAGGGCAAAGCATCATGAATAATTCTAGCATTTCCCACTACAGTACGAGCTTCTTGTTCTCCAAGTTCATTTTCTTTTAGCACAATCTTTTCCTGAAAGCCATATTGTCCACGATGTGCTTCATCTGCCATCACCACAATATTCCTTCGTTCTGACCAAGGTTTTTCTCCTCTTTCAAACTTGTACATTGTAGTAAATATAATGCCATATGCATTTCTGTCTTCCAAAAGAGACTTTAAATGCTCCTTACTCTCCGCCTGAACTGGTATCTGTCTAAGAAAATCAGAACATTGTAAAAATTGAGAATACAACTGATCATCAAGATCAATACGATCCGTCATAACGACTATTGTAGGACTATCTAATACTTCCTGTAACAAATGAGCATAAAAAACCATAGAAAGAGATTTTCCAGATCCTTGTGTATGCCAAAACACTCCACCCTTTCCATCTGTCTTTGTCGCCTGCCTTGCCTTTTCAATTGCTTTTCTAACTGCAAAATATTGATGATAGGCTGCCAAAACCTTAAATCTATTCGTGCTCGATCCTGAAAATAATATAAAATTTTTCAATATATCTAAAAGTCTAGCTTTGTCAAATATTCCCTTGTAAAATGTCTCAAAAGAAGCAAATGTATTGTCCTCATAACTTCCATCCCTACTCTTCCACTCCATAAAACGATCCAGCCCCGAAGTAACAGTACCCGCTCTATTTGTGGAGAGGTCACTAATAACACATATAGCATTGTAATAAAAAATAGATGGTATATCCTTCATATAATTGCGAATTTGATGATAGGCATTTTCAATACTAACCTCATCTTTAGAGGGACTCTTTAACTCCATAAGAACTAATGGCAATCCATTGACAAAAAGAATAATATCTGGTCTGCGATTATTTCCATTTTCAATAAAGGTAAACTGATTCACAACATAAAAAGTATTATTTTCTATATCATTATAATCAAGCAAACGCACTATGTCTGACTGCTCTTCGCCTTTCACAAAAAACTTTACAGTAATACCATTTTGGAGATAATCCATAAAAATGATATTCTTCTGAAGAAGATTACCACTGTCAAGATTTCTGAGCTTAGATATTGCTTCATCAATAGCTTCCATAGGAAATTTCCTATTCACTCTTATCAAAGAATCTCTCAATACAGATTCTAAAAAAGGACTTGTATAATCCCTCTCTATATCCGAAGCATAGAGATGTACATATCCCATCCCCACCAGCATTTCTATAATCGCCTTCTCATAAGTATCTTCTGTAAAATAACTTGACATAGGCCCTCCTATCTTTCTTACATTTGCATATTTTTCACTCCCACTAAAAAACAAAGCCGTCATATAGGTAGTATATAAATAATCCAAAATTATTACAAGCAATTCAGTCTACGACTCACTGATAAATAAGAATTTAGAGCAGCAAGCTCAGTCCTATTTTCAAGAATTATTCATTGATGATGCTAATTTAGAAAGGACTATCGGAACAATTAACGATCTGGGCACCGTTGTTGGAGGCAGTACACCTTCAAAAGCTAAATCTGAGTATTATGCTGAGTCTGCTATAGCATGGATAACACCGAAAGATTTAGCTATCAACAAGTCGAAGTTCGTTTCTCATGGCGAGAATGATATAACTGAACTTGGTTTGAAGAATAGCAGTGCAGTAATCATGCCAGAAGGAACAGTGTTGTTCTCATCTCGTGCACCAATAGGTTATATTGCTATCGCTACTGGTGAAGTAACAACAAATCAAGGCTTCAAATCAGTTGTGCCTAAACCGAAAATTGGAACACCATTTGTTTACTTCTTTTTGAAAAATGCTCTCCCAATTATTGAAGGTATGGCATCCGGATCGACCTTCAAAGAAGTATCTGGTAGCACTATGAAGAATGTACCTGCTGTTATTCCTGATATTGAAACTCTTGCCAGATTTAATGATTTTTGCACTCCAATCTTTGCACAGCAACGTATTTTAGAAGAGCAGAATCAATCGCTTGCGACATTGCGAGATAATTTGCTACCAAAATTGATGTATGGAGAGTTTGATATCTCTGCCCTCGACATTTAAGCCACTAAATTCTTATTTATCCTATTATTAACTTCAATTCTTTCATCTAAAACTGAAAGAATTGAAGAAATTTTCCTTTGATCTTCTATACTAGATGGAACAATAACTTCTACTCTTCCCATTGTCTTTCCTGATATTTCTTTAAAAGTTGTTCCACTTCCCATAGATTCTATTCTATCCTTGTTATTCTTAAGTAGATAATATAAAAACATATAATCTACCTCTTCACTAGGAATAATTGATTTAAATCCCTGATTTGTACATACATCCTGACCCGCAATTGCAACATATCCAATTGGAGCTCTTGAAGAAAATAAAATTGAATGTCTAGGAAGTAACTTAGTCGAACAACTCTTTAACCCTTGTTCAGTTATATTTCTTTCACCTTTAAAAATAAATCTTTCCGAAAATCCTGCTAAATCTTTAGGTGTAATCCACGCAATAGTCCCATTTTTATAATTATTTAAATTTTTTGTAGAAGGAGTCGCACCACCAACCACTATACCTAATTCTGACAGTGTGCATTTTTTCCACCTTGACATAGTATATCCTCCTATCCAATATATTTCCTATGTGCCTGCTTCACATTGCTTTGTTTTACCATTGCATACTGCAAGGTCGTGTCTATTCTCTTATGACCTAAAAGCTTCTGTAATTGCTCTATAGGCATTCCTTTATCTATAGCCATAGTTGCCAATGTCCTCCTAAATTTATGTGGATATACTCTCTTTATATCTAATATATTTCCCATCGTTCTCAATCTTGATTCTACTCCCCCGATCTTAATTCTTTCAAATGGTGCTTTTAAAGTTACAAATAATGCTGGATTTTCGTCACCTCTATTTTTGATGTAACTTTGTAAATGAATCTTTGTTCTGGCATCAAAATAAACTACTCTCTCTTTATCGCCTTTTCCAAATACAACACATTCTCTCTCATTGAAATTTATATCATCCCTATTTAAAAGAACCATTTCTCCTATACGCATTCCTGTGGAGGCTAACATATCAATCATAGCTAGGTCTCTTACTTCACTACAATTATCCCGTATTTTTTCAAGTTCTTCATCACTATATGTTTCCTTAATATTAGTTGCAGACTTTACCTTATGAATCCTGCGTACAGGGCTCTTTAGAATATAATCTTCATTTTCAAGCCATGAAAAAAAGCTAGACAAAATCCTACGAACATTATCCAGAGTTACACGACTAAGATTGTTCTTTTTCTGATATTCCGTTAAATATGCTCTCAAATCCTCTGTAGTGATATGTAGAACTTCTTTATCTATCTTTTCAAAAGCTCTATCTATAGTATTTTTATAATAAATAATCGTCTTTAAAGAACAGCCTTCGATTTGCTTTGCTTCCAAAAATTTATCTAACAATTTTTGATTATCAAAATCACCTTTAGAAGCTTCATCACAAAAATATTTTTCCAATACTGTATCCAATACTTTTTCTAAAGCTTTTTCTTGACAATTATCAAGATATATCAACATTTGCTGCAAAATCTCTCTTTTAATACCTTCCCTCATTATGTTATTCTCCTAATTATCCAAAGAACAACATCAACGGCAGTCCATTGGTCTACTTTCCTGCCGTTGATAGGAAATTTACTTTCATTTTAGTTAGTTATCTCCAAAATAACCATTAGGGCTATACTCTGACCATTTGAGATACATATCTTTATAATTTATTTTTATAAAATTCTGTATCTTAGATAGCTCTTTTTCTGTGAGTATACCTCTATTTTGCAGAAGTGTATCACCGTTTTCTTTTACAAAAAATTTAGCTGATCCAGCTTCTGTCAGTTTTCTATCACTTGCATGTACATGCATACACTCAATAATACAATGTGATGTAAAATATAAATAGTAACCTGCAACCTTGAATTGATAGTATTTAGGCATTATACTACCTCCAAAAATTGCATATTTTTTTTATAATATTCCTTCACAATTTGAATCTCTATATCATCCATAGTGGTCTCCAACACATCTCCATCTAAAGATAATACAAGAGCCTTATCCACCTTATTTAGATTTAACACTCTAAATCCTTCATCACACCTTGTGAATGTGTAGCCATTTACAATCATATCTGCTTCATTAGCTACCTTTTCAATATCAATCATAATCTAATGCTACCTCCTTAATCTGTTTCAAAAAGACTTCTGGATCAATATAAAGATTTTCAAGTATTGGAACTAGATCAATGTACTCCTCCTCTCTGTCTTTATTATGTTTGTACTTCGCCATAACAACAAGATAACCATTATCCCACTCTACAACATCCGTATACTTTTCAAGAGAATAAGGAGCCTTAAATCGGATAGTGTAGTTGCCATATTTGAATACTGTAAAATTATCTTTATTGCAAATAAATGCACAATTATCAGTCATTAATACTCCTTTCAAATATAGATATAAATAAGAATTTAGTGGCTTAGATGTCGAGGGCAGAGACATCTAGTTCTCCAGACATTAATTTAGGCAAAAGAGAATTTCTAATTCTTTCAAGACATATATTCTCGGCAATATTGGATGATATCTGCTTGTACAAAATACTCACTATACTGTTCAATGGATTTAATAGAGAAAGATCCTTAGGAAGAAATAGTCTATATTCTGGTAGTGCTTTTTTGCTCAAATGTAGAACAGTTGTTCCATTGATATAGCTAAAACAATGGGTCTTAAATTTTCTATCCTGAAGAATTACAGCAAGCAAAAATTTTGAAATATTGTTGTTTTTAGGAAGAACCTTTACTAAATCCATTGAAAATATAATATCATTATAATCAGATTTACTCATTATAAGTTCTGCATTACCAATCACTTCTGCATTTTGAGTAAGATCAGTATGAGCAACTAATGTATCAAATAGTTCTACATATTGTGTTTCCTTTAACTTGGCTGAAGGAACAATTTCTTTATAGCCATCTAATTTAAATCCGCCTTTTCTGTCAAAGTTTTTGATAGTTGCCATTGCGATTTGTGATTTAATAAGTTCATTACCTTTATAAGAGTATCCACTAATAAACTCAGCAATGTTGGATAAGGGTGTTTCAATCCAATCTGATGGGCAAACGCCATCAAATGGCACATAATCAGAAAGCCATGCTATACAAAGAGTTTTTATTTGCGCTTCTAAATTCTTATTTATTTTTCTATTTAGCTCTATTTTATCATCTATACACCTTAAAATATTTCCAATTCTACATTGTATATCATATGGTGGAAGCTGTACTTCTAACTCTTTCAATACATCCAATTGAACCCGTTGTCTACCCGATGAACCCACCATTGACTTTATTGCTGGTTCTCTTACCACATTGCTGCAAACTAAATAATATAAATAGTCCTCATCCACTCCATCTTTTGCACGAAAAACTATATATTCTGTAGATCCAAATCCCACCTCATTATTATCTAAAATAGATACTTTTGCGGTTTTGCCATTCTCTAAACATGGCGTAATACGAGCCATTATAGTATCTCCATTGCGAAATTTACTACCGCCCTTAAATTCTTCTATTTCATATTCTGTAATATCTCTACAAAAGGGTTGCAGTTTATCCATTGCTATCTTCTTAGCCTTTGTTCCTTTTTTTAGAGTCTCTTGTGGATTAAATTCTACAATACTTGAAAAAACCTTTTTTTCATATTCACACCTCATATCCCAATGCCCCCAGTTTTTTTCTTATTTCATCCTCCAACTCACGACTTTTCTTAAACATATCTGCAAGTTCTGAAGTAAGCCTATTCATCTTTTCCTCAAATGGTTCGCCATCATCTTCTACTTCCTCTATTCCTACATATCGCCCTGGAGTAAGAATATAATCTTTTTTTGAGATATCTTCTATAGATACCACAGCACAAAATCCCTTTACATCTTCAAGTTTTCCATCTACAAAAGCATCATAGGTGCCAGAAATTTTCTTAATATCCTCATCTGTAAGTTCTCGAAGCTTTCTATTGACCATAGTTCCAAGTTTTCTGGCATCTACAAATAATGTTTTTTCCTTTTGCTTTTTATCTTTATTTAAAAACCAAAGGCACACAGGAATACCTGTAGTATAAAAAAGCTGTGTAGGCATTGCAACAATACATTCTACTAAATCTGCATCTACAATATTTTTTCTTATTTCTCCCTCACCACTCGTTTGAGAAGATAAAGAACCATTAGCAAGTACCATACCCATTTTTCCATTTGGAGCAAGATGATAAATCATATGCTGTAACCATGCAAAATTTGCATTTCCTGCTGGTGGCATACCATATTGCCAACGAACATCATCTTTTAGCCCCTCTGCTCCCCAATTAGATAAATTAAAAGGCGGATTTGCCATAATATAATCAGCACGTAATGTTGGATGAAGATCATTTATGAATGTATCTGCTGCATAACTGCCAAGGTCAGGTTCAATGCCTCGAATAGCTAGATTCATTTGAGCCATTTTCCAAGTAGTTGGATTGGACTCTTGACCATAGATAGAGATATTATTAATATTGCCACTATGATTTTCAACAAAAGCTACTGATTGCACAAACATACCACCACTACCACAAGCTGGATCATATACACGTCCCCTAAATGGCTTGAGTACTTCTACCAATGTACGAACTACACATGATGGTGTAAAAAACTCTCCTCCGCGTTTTCCTTCCTGTTCTGCAAACATTGAAAGACAATATTCGTAAGTGCGTCCTAAGATATCCTTTTCACTACCATGCTCAATCATCTTTATATTAGTAAATAAATCTACAACATCCCCGAGCCTTCTTTTATCTAACTCTTGTCTCGCAAAGTTCTTTGGTAAAATATCTTTCAGTCTTTTATTTTCCTTCTCTATTGCACGCATAGCTTCATCTATGACGATACCTATTTCTGGATCATGTGCCTTACTTGCAATCTCACTCCACCGAGCACTTTTAGGCACAAAGAATATTCCCTCAGATATATACTCATCCACATCCTCTTCAAATCCTTCTCCCTCATCTAATAGCTCCTGATATTTATCATCAAAGCGATCGGAAATATACTTTAAAAAAATAAGCCCAAGTACAACATTCTTATATTCTGATGCATCCATATTTCCACGTAATACACAGGCTGCATCCCATATCTGTTTTTCAAATCCAATATCGGCGGTATTTTTATCTGCCATATTTTCTCCTCTACAAATTTTCTACTAAAATCAATACAAACTATCCTAATTTTCTAATAGTATAACAACAATGTCTTACACCAAAACCTTATAGCCACTTCACCATCATATACTCATTCACAAACGATCCATCCCTCATTCGTATCGCATCTGGTTTTATTCCTGTAATCCGAAATCCCATTTTTTCATACAGCCCTCTCGCTCTTTTATTTCCCTCAATAAAGTCAAGTTCAATCTGACGGACATCACCACGAGCTCTGGCCACTTGAAACATCTCTTCAAACATTCTTGTTCCGATACCAAGATTCCAGAATTCTTGCAAAAGGGCAATCGCAACAGAAGCCCGATGACGATCTTTTTTTCTAGTACAAAAAGAAATTTGACAACTTCCTGCAATCCTGCCATCTATAAAACAAATCATCATCATTCTATTCTTATTGTCACAGCTCTCCTGAATAAAAGCTCTTTCCTGATCCAGCGTAACCTCAGCCAATTCCTCTGGAAACCTCATCAAAAAATCTGTCTCACCTGATGCCTTTACAATAAATTGAAGCATATCCTCCGCATCATCTTCTGAAGGAGTACGAAGAACTGCCTTTCTCCCATCTTTTAATTTGAACTCTTTTTTCTTAAAAACCATTGCGATGTACCTCCACGACTCAATTTACTTTATGGAAACACTATTTTACTACAAATTTTCTATATTCTATTTGTATTATACTTAATTTTCGCATTTCTTTTCAAGTATTTCACCTTACCTTCTTGCAAAAAAGAGCTTCCAAGTTAAAAAACTTGAAAGCCCCTCTCTATCTTGATCGCATTATCCTATTTATTTTTTTATGCACCGAAAACATGCCACACTTTCTACTCGAGTTACCAAAACTTCCTTGCAAGTTTTTAATAATCTTCTCCTCAAGCTACTTTCGGTTTCAAATGGTGGTGTAAAAAATCCTCTGGGAACATAAAAGTGCCGTGCAAACCAATCTGTTCTTTTGCATCCACCCTTTGTATAAAAACAACCGCAAAAGACTCCACCCGATTTTAGGACACGAAACACCTCTTTGTAAGCTGCATTTTTATCAGGAAAGACATGGAATCCATTCATGGAAAGCACAATGTCGAAGGAATCATCCGTAAATGGAAGATTTCCCACATCCCCCTGTAAAAAATGGATATTTCTTATTCCCATACGCTCGGCCTTTTCTTGTGCAGATTTCATCATATCGGATGAATAATCTACACAAGTAATCTCTGCATCTGGCAACTTCTTATACTTTGGCATCGTTAGCACTCCCGTTCCCACTGGAATTTCTAGAATTTTTCCTGAAAAATTCTTTGGTATCCCAGATAGAGCTTGACGAATATATTTTCGATTCTTTTCCCTATCCATATTCCACACAAAATGGCAAATTATTTTGCCCAGAAAAGTAGAACAGGTCATCATATGGTCATAGAAGCTCGTATGACCTCCCGTCAGTTGATATGCCCCTTGAATTTCTTCTTTTTTTGCCATACACACACCTCCTCAAAATAGGATGAGCGTCATGATAAACAACTTCTTAATTTCTTGATCGATTGCATCTTATCTTATTGATAATCCACACTAATTTCTACAGTATCAAAAAGATCGGAGGAAATCTTTACAGTGTTCTTTCCTGCTTGGAAGGCCTCCTTGCTAAGGTCAATAAACTCGTCTTTTCCCGTGCCATAATTTTGCGTCACTTTGAACACATTGCTGTCTCCACGGGAGAAGCTAGATACCTTATGATAAGCTACACCATTGACAGAAACTTCGGTGCCGTCTTTTTTTACTGCTGCAAGAAAGTTCTTTAGTTGAGACTTATTTGCATTGTCAAAGGTAAGTCGAACCGTCTTGTCGAGAGGATAATTGTCTCTCACTGTTGCACCAACAAAATTAGGAACGCTATATTTACTTGCACTCGTAAATTGAATATCGTTTACGCCCTCTCCCTTTAATACAATTTCATCGCCAAGTCCCTTGAAGTTTCGTGACTTGACATAGATCGTATGATTATCATACATCAAAAATCCATCATTGGATAGGGAAGAAATGCGATTTGTCTCTGCGGTGTCCTTGCCATTGACCACAACATTGTTGAGTGCAGCAACAAACTTTTCAACATCTGCATCATCTCCTGCAAGTCGAATGGCATAGACTTCTGTGTAATTATATGTTGTTGCCTCCACGCTCTCAATATTCACAGAAATTGTTGCTGGAGTATTCTCATTCTCTGAAGTTTTCGTGGTCTCCTCTTCCTTTACGATCTTTCCTCTGGCATCCAATGTAAAGGTCATTGGATCATATCCATCGGCAATCACCTCAATCTTATTTGATGCTGCAAGGGAACCTTTGATTTCTAATTGGCTGACCTTTCCGCCATAGACACTGTCTGCCCTTGCCACAAATTCCTTTGTGTTTCCAAAGCTAAGTCCTAAACTGCCCGCTTTTTCGTATTCTTCTCCATTGACCTTTACAGATGTAACCGCCTTTAAGTAATTCTCAAGATCTGCTTCTTCTAATCCTTCAAAGGTTAGTGTGTAAGAAGAATAGAATACCGAATTGTTCTTTGTTGCCTTAATTGGAGTTGGAAGAGTTGTGTTCTTTGGTGTCTCTGGTGTTTCTGGTGTTTCTGGTGTCTCTGGCTTTTCTCCAATATGTAACTGAATAGACTTTACTGGATAACCTGCTGCCTTTAGATAGATGGTATAATCCCCTGCTTTAGCAAAGACTCCACCTAAAAGAACAATTTTTCCATTGTGAACTACCCATAGTCTAAAGCCTATGGGCTTCCTGCTTCGCTGACCTCGCAA
>ERZ772960.1801-NODE-1801-length-16490-cov-9.881716_pt1 | contig 16490 bp, 12 predicted proteins | sample MGYA00580678_ERZ772960 | MGnify/ENA primary metagenome ERZ772960 (study PRJEB29015, sample SAMEA2737930) | human oral metagenome | biome: human oral; feature: human-associated habitat; material: dental | place: China | collected 2059 ... | reverse complement strand
TCAGTTTTGTCTTTCCTGCCATAGCGGCATGAACCGCATTGTTCCCGAGCCGTTCACAGTAAATAGAGTCAACCGGAGCAGCCGGGGCGGAACGGATTTGATAGCTTGGATCAATATACTTTAAATTGATGTGGATGGACTTCGACTTAAAATACGCTTCAATTTGCTCTTTTAAGAATACGCCGATATCGGAAAGGCGTTTATTGCCCGAATCATCGGTTTCGTTTTTGCTTTGCATTAAGTCTTGCCCTGCCCCTTCGGCAACAACAATGACTGTGTAGTGACTTTGTTCCAAACGATCCTGTAAATGCTTTAAAAAGCCGTTTTCTCCTTGCATATCGAATGGAATTTCGGGAATGAGTACAAAGTCAACCTCATGGCTTGCAATAGCCGTGTGCGTTGCAATAAAGCCCGATTCCCGCCCCATCAGCTTGACTAATCCAATCCCGTTGATTTGGGACTGTGCTTCCATACGGGCGGCCGCAACCGCTTCGGAAGCTTTTACAACTGCCGTGTCGAATCCGAAAGATTTTTGAATGAACGACAGGTCGTTGTCGACGGTTTTCGGGATGCCGACAACCGAAATGCAAAGGTTCCGCCGTTCGATCTCTTTGGCTATTTCCAAAGCGCCCTTCTGTGTTCCGTCTCCTCCGATAACAAAGAGGATATTCAAGTTGAGCCGTTCTATTCCGTCGACAATCTCTACAACACGGGTACCGCCGCCGCGGGAAGTGCCGAGAATCGTCCCCCCCGTTTTGTGGCATGCGTCGACAACTGTCGGGTTTAAGGGCATAACATCAAAATGATAGTCCGGTAACAGACCTTTAAAGCCGAATCGGATGCCGCTGATTCGTTTAACGCCGTACCGTCCCCACAAACAACGTACGACAGAGCGGATAACGTCGTTAAGCCCCGGACACAGTCCGCCGCATGTGATAATACCTGCATGTACGTGGCTCGGATTAAAAAATATTTTTTCCCGCGGGCCTGCTTTTTCAATTAATTGTTCGCGTTTAAAGGGCCCGTACTGTTCTCCGACCTTGGATTCCAGACGAAAGCGGATAAAGTCTTCATTGGTAACGTAATTAGCAATACGGTCCCCGATTACGTTTGAAAGGTGAATGGGCGATGGTATTTTACAGGGGCCAAGTGTCTCAATGGTAAAATCAAATTCCTCATCATGGCGCATAGTGAACCTCCGTTCTGCAATGATCGATATTACAGTATCATAAAATCACGGAGCTTGAAAGAGAGAAAAAGTTTTTTTTTGATTGACAGATTGACTGATTTTCTTCATTATAGTTATATCTATGGCACAGAAAAAAGAATCTTTTCTTACACGTATGTTGCAGCTTTTTTTACCCCGGGATGATGCGGAGGCGATAAAGAAGCGGCATTTAAAGGCACTGGCAAAGGAAATTTCAAAAAATAAATTCGGTAAGTGGTATAAGCCTTCCTCGGATGAGTTTCAGCCGCAGATGGCACGCTTCTTTTTTGAGCTATACAAGATTGTCGGCCCTGCAAGGGCTCTTCTTGCAAGCGCCGCTTCGTCAAAAGTTCTCAAAGCTATTACCGTAGAGCAAAATTTATCGAAGCAACAGCATCAAATACGGGAAAAACTAACGCCCGAAGCTATTAAAGAACGCGCAAAAACAGCGAAGCAAAAAGAACTGAGTATTCAAGTGCAGAAGGAATTCGATACTTTTATGCGCGAATTCGATGGCAAAAAGATAGACGAAATCGATACATTGTACCGGCAGCTCAATGAATTTATTCACTTTGTATTGTTTGATTTTTATTTCTTTTTAAAGAAATTCGATCCTGCTTTGCCGGAAGATAAATTTTCTTATACGCCGAATTTTTCGACTGTTAACGGCGAATATCTTAAAGATGAACTAAAAGATTTTATCGTTGTGCTCAATGGACTTTCTCTCGATTCAAACTGGGAAAAGTTGTTTGCAGTTATTACCGCGTACAAGAATGTACAACCGGTGAATGCTTCCCAGTGGAAAAAGCATCTGGGTATTTTGAACGATGTCCGTCGCTCCCATATTTTAGAAAAAATTATTCAACACCTTTCAAAAGATCCTGCGTACGTGGTAGAAATCAGTCCTTTTACGGAAAAGGTAACTGACGACTATCTGAAACAAATAGAACGGTCAATTGATAATACATTAAAAGACATTATTACGGAGCAAAAAAATTCTCAGGTAGCGGTAATGGTGCAACGAGTGTTCGGGAATGCCATCACGTCCGGCACGAAAAACTATAATTCGCGTTCCAATGCAGCGTTTGAAAAACGAGGACTTGAAGGTTATATCTATGCCGATGCGATGAATTACCTTAAATCGTTTTTGGTCGAATATTTTAAAAGTGATGTGCGAGCCCTTTCCGATGTGATTTTGGTGCGTGGGCAATGGACACAGCAAGCGCTATCTGCCGAGTATTCCGAAAGCTATCATAATTTAATGCATATTTCGACCAAACTTTTAGAATTTGATGAAAAGCTTTCGGAAGTTTCCGAAATGGGCGTAAAATTCCGCACGTTGTTGTCTCGAATGGAGAGAGAAAAAGAAGCCGGTCGGCAAGTGCAAAAACATCTAAATGATGTAAACGAAGCGGCGCTTAAATTGCTCAAAGCGTCCATTAAAAATATTATGACGCTGGGAAACGCTATAAAAAATTGTATTGCGGATTATGATAAACCTCACCGCGATTTGCTGCAAAACTGGAAAGAACTTGAGCAACATTCCGATAAGCCGATACGGGAATGGATGACTGCGGTCTATACAAAAATTTATAATTTTATCATGCTGGAACAGGTCGTTTTAAAAAAAGAAGAATAGGGCATCTCTATATGGAAAAGATATTTGATTCGGTACGAGCGCTGGATAAGCGGGCGGAAGATGCCTTTAATCTAAAAAACGGCGTATTGATGGAACATGCTGCCCGCGGCATGGCTGAACGTATCGGCAGTCTTTTTTCATCGCCGCTTGTACAGATTGTCTGCGGTTCGGGCGATAACGGCGGCGACGGGTTTGCCCTTGCGCGGCTGCTTGCCGATTTTTGCACCGTTCAGGTAGTTTCGGTAAAGGAGCCGAAATCTCCCTTGTGCAAACTACAGCGGGAACGGCTTGAGTTGCTCGGTATACCGGTAACTGCAGAATTGCAAGAACACTGTGATGTGCTCGTCGATGCGGTATTCGGTACGGGTATCCGCGGCAGCCTTGATAATGAAATGTGTGCGGTGATTGATCGGATGAATGCCGTACAAAGCTATAAGATTGCCTGCGACGTTCCGAGCGGTTTAAACGAGGTCGGTGTACCGTCGCCGGTTGCGTTCCGTGCCGATGAAACTTGTACTATGGGCGCCCGCAAAACCGCGCTCTATGCCGACGCCGCAAAGGATTATACCGGCGACATTCATGTGTTGAACCTCGGGCTGCCGCGGCGCTGTTACGAGGGCGAAACCGACACCTTTCTTCTGTCTGCCGGTGATATGAAGCTGCCGCATCGCACCATACAAAACACCCACAAGATGAGCTACGGGCACGGTCTTTTCTTCTGCGGCGAAAAAATCGGCGCTTGTATGCTCGCTGCTTCCGCCGCGCTCCGCTTCGGTATCGGGCTTGTTACCGTATTCGGCTCGTCCATGTCTGCCGCTCCCTTCGATTTTATGTATACGACAGCGCTGCCCGAAAACTTTTCTGCAGCGATGGTTGGCTCAGGTTTGGGACGAACTCCCGATTGGCAGGCTCGGGCGCTTGACTTCCTTTCGCAGGAACAAGTACGAGAGCGTCCGCTCATTCTTGACGCCGATATCCTGCATAACCCTGAGCTGCCTAAACTGCTGCCGCTTTTAAAAAAGCCTATTCTGACACCGCATCCAAAAGAGTTTCAAAGCTTGCTTGCACATAGCGGGCTTGCACAGATAAATATTGCCGAAATACAGGAGCGCCGGTTTGAATATTTAAGGCTGTTTTGCGGCGCTTTTCCCCATGCGGTAACGGTGCTGAAGGGAGCTTATCCGCTGATCGGTTGCGAAAAGCAAGTGTTTGTGAATCCGCTGGGAACCAATGCGCTCGCCAAAGCGGGAACGGGCGATGTCTTGAGCGGCATGATTACCGCATTGGCAGCACAAGGATATCCACCGCTTGAGGCAGCGTATACGGCAAGCCTCGCCCATGCAGAAGCGGCGAAACGGCTGCATACTTCCGATTACGGTTTAACGGCAAGCGCACTTGCCGATTCGCTTTCTTCTCTATGCTATAGCACAGAGATCTCGGCTAACAGATAGGAGAAGTAAGCAATTCGTAATTTCTCAAGTAAGGTAAGAAAAGATATTTACCATAAAAAATCTCATTCCGTTTAATGACTACCTGTTTATTTTGTGATATAGTACAGGGTATGCAAGAAATACCATTATCAGAGGACTTAGCTCTTCAAGCAAAGAAGTTTTTACAAAAAACTTCTTTCTTTTCGGGCTGGACTGACAGCGAACTGGATGAAATTATGATGCACTGTCAGATGAACGAATTTGAGGACGGAAATACAATCTTTACGCCCGAAGAAACCGGATCGAGGGTATATCTATTGCTGAACGGCAGCGCGGAAGTTCTTTCTCCCGATAAAAAGACTGCATTGGCCGAATTTGTTGCAGGAGAATTATTCGGTGAAATTACCTTGCTGACCGGTAAACCGCACGATGCGTACGCAATAGCACACAAACAAGCCCGTGTTTTGGAATTTCCCAAAGACGGGGTATCACTTGAAACTCTGTTCCACGATAAGCCGCGGATCCTTGCACATCTCTTTCAATCTTTGTTGATTTTTACATCCCAACGTACAAGAGCAGCAAATATGCTTATTAAAGAAAATTCTCCTGTCGTACGTGAGCTGCGGAATCAGGTGTACAGCGATAAGCTTTCAGGCCTTTTTAACCGTACCTATTTAGAGGAATCTTTTGCAGAATTTTGCAAAGAACCTTTTGCCCTTATTATGATGAAGCCGGATAATTTTAAGCAGATTAACGACAGTTTCGGGCACGAGGCAGGCGATACCGCACTCATCTTTATTGCCGGCCATTTAAAAAAGGCTTTTTCGGAACATACCGTTTTGGTGCGCTACGAAGGAAACGAATTTGCAGTTCTTACCCATTTGTATACCGATAAGGAATCCGCACGGGCTTTTGCAGAAAAAATTAAAAAAGAACTCGAAACATTAGATCTTTCTCATCTTTTTAACGGAGAAAAAATCTTTTTAAGTATGAGCCTCGGCATCGTCCTTTTTCCCCAGCACGGAAAAATTTATACCGATATTGTAACACGGTGTTCCGGTATGCCGCTGATAGGCAGACAACGAGGCGGTTCGATGATTTTATTTCCGGAGGATATATAAAAAATGCTTGAAGTAAAACAGCGGTGGCTTGAAGTCTTGCGAAAGACCTCTCTTTTTTCACGCTTGACGACCGACCAAATGGCAGTCGTTCTTTCCGCTCTCTTTTATTGTGAGGTGGAAGCGGGGCAAACCCTCGTGTATGAAGGTGAAATAGGTTCGGAACTTTTTATTATTACCCAAGGCTGTATATCGATTTCGGTAAAGTCGGGAGAAGAGAATATTGAACTTGGCAGGCTTCATTCCGGCGACTTTTTCGGTGAAATGTCGCTGCTTGAACAAACTGCCCGTTCAGCTTCTTGTACGGCGGTGGAAAATACTTCCTGCTTTATGCTTAAAGCGCGGGATTTTTCTCAGATTATTGTAAACGACCCTGTCATTGCCGTTTCCATCCTACAACAAATGCTATCGAGTACGGTATCTCGCTTACTTAAAACAAACAGCTTTTTGACACAGGTTATCCAATGGGGCGACGAAGCTAAGAAGCGCGCCATCACCGACCCCTTTACAGGACTCTTTAATCGGCGTTATTTGGATGACAACATCGGAAACCTTATCCGCCGGAACACGGAAACCACCGGCGCCAGTTTTGCAATGGTGGATGTCGACCGTTTCGGTACCTTGAATAAAACGTATGGCAGCGTGTTCTGCGACAACATTTTACTGGCGATTACCGATGTGTTTAAGAAAATCTTTGACCATCAGGATACGCTGATACGGTATGGCGGCGACGAGTTCTGTTTTATTGTCGGGGGAAATTTTGAACGTGCCGAGACGCTCTGCCGAACTGTCTGCGAGGAAGTAAACGCTATCAGATTTAACGAATATCCCGATCTCGCGGTTTCGTGTTCAATCGGCTTAGTCCCTTGTGCGCATAATGATAACGTCCCGGATATACTCAAGCATTCAGACGAAGCCTTGTACCGTGCAAAAGAGCAAGGTCGGAACCGCGTATGCACGACGGAATAAATATTGCGATGTCAAAAGGATGCTTGACATGATCATCAATATCCTATATAATCGTACTGCTGTTTAAAGATATGGGCTATTAGCTCAGTAGGTAGAGCAACGCCCTTTTAAGGCGTGGGTCGATGGTTCGAATCCATCATAGCTCAAAAGACTGCAAGACTGCTTGCAGTCTTTTTTTTTACACAATTAATTTTGATACAAAGGCTGCTCTAAAAACTTAGTTGGATTTTTAGAGGGCAATTCAATTAAAAGGAGAGCAAACCTATGACACCCCCGATAGAAGTAGAGGTCAGAAGCTATGAGTTGGATGCGTATAATCATGTAAACAACGCCATATATTTGAACTATTTGGAATACGCCCGTATGGAATACCTGCGCAGAATCGGTTTTGATTACGTTGGGTTAATCGCAGAAGGGTATATGCTCTATGTAACCCATATCGATATTCACTATAAATATTCCGCCCGGCTCTACGATAAACTTCGCATTGACGTTACACCCATTAAACTCGGCAAACTTTCGGGAACATTCCGGCAGGTCATCACAAATCCGGAAGGATATGTCTGTGCTGAGGCTGAAGTTTCATGGGGGTGCGTGGATAAAACAGGTAAACCGGCAAAGCTTCCTGATAAATATTTTGTCGCCGGCCTCGCACCTGAGAAAAACTAGCGTAAAAAATTTATTCACGCGAGGGTAATTGGGAATTCATAATTAAGAATTATGAATTATGAATTTCCTCCCATTTACCGAACTCGATATCATCACCGAGGCAGCCAAGTACCAATTAAGAATTATGCATTCTTAATTATGAATTAATTAATCGCTTCGACTTCTGCTTGGGTAAGGCCGGTTGCTTGAACTATCTTTTGTACGGAATCACCGAACTGTTTTAGTATCTTTGCCGTTTCGAGCGCTTTTGGGCGGGCGCCTCGGGATTCGCCTTCAGCAAAGGCATCCATCAAGGCTGCCGGTAATATGTGGTACTCTTGTCTCAGCTGTTCATTATGTTTTACTGTCTGTATCATCTGCTCTATCCTCCCTGTATATTCAGTTGTTACCTTACCGGTTTTTACATATTGTAAAAAGCCTTGTAAATGGCAGGGAAAATAATGGATAATGTGTAATTAAATTGCCAATTATTTCATTGTTTCTGCCGCTTTTCGAGAGATTTTATTCCAAACACCGGAAACACCCATCGCTTTTTTTACGATTTTAAGCGTTTGTGCGGCTTCCGCCCGCATCTTCATCGTACCATTGTAGATAATTTCGTCGACAAAGCCGCGTTTGGATGCATACATCGCACGCCGCTCTCGGATAGGCTCAAGGAAAGTATTTATCGCAGCTGCAAGTTTATCCTTTACTTCAACATCGCCGACTTTACCTTTCCGATAGCGTTCTTTTAAATCTTCAATTTCCGCCTTGTTTGGATTAAAGGCGTCATGGTAGATGAACACCGGATTCCCTTCCACAGTACCCGGAACATCGGCACTGGTTCGATTGGGATCGGTGTACATACTGCGCACCTTTTTTATCACCGTTTTTTCGTCGTCGCAGAGGAATATCGCATTGTTCAAGCTTTTCGACATCTTTGCTTGCCCGTCCGTACCGACAAGCGAGCCGCAATCGCTCACCATAACTTCCGGCAGCGGAAATACATCACCGTACATATAGTTAAACCGCTTTGCAATTTCCCGCGTCAATTCAACATGACTTTCGTTGTCCTTGCCGACCGGCACGAGATTTGCACGGGGCAGCAATATATCGGCGGCTTGCAATACCGGATAGCCGAGAAGCCCAAGCGGTAATTCGGAAAGGTGCGCTGCCTTTGCCATATCTTTTATGGAAGGGATACGCTGCAGACGCGGTACGGTAACAAGGTCGGAAAAGAATAGGTTAAGTTCACATACCTCCGGTACTGCCGACTGCAGATAAATGACTGATTTTTCAGGATCGATACCGCAGGCTAAATAATCCAGCGCCATTTGCCGCACATTATCGGCAAGTTCATCAATATATTGTTTTTCGGGTTTTGTAGTGAGCGTATGTAAATCCGCAATAATAAAAAAGCATTCAAATTCTTCTTGAAGTCGTACGCGATTCCTAATCGAGCCGACGTAATGTCCCAGATGAAGATTCCCCGTAGGGCGATCACCTGTTAAAATTCGTTTTCTTTCCATAAAAAGAATAGTATCATGTTTATATTTAGCAATGCAAGTGAGTGTAGGGCACCCGTGTTATAAAATATTTTCAGCGGTTGCCTTCCTTCTGTGCGAAATTTTGCTTAAAATTTCGCACATTTTTCCAGCAAAGGGGGAAACGCATCAGATAAAATAGATAAAAATCGCGGAAAAATTGAGACTGCCAACCATTGTACTTCCTTTACCCTGAGTTGACTTATGATTTTCATTGACAAATCACTCGGCATAGTTTATAGTTATTAAAGTAGGTTAATCGATTAACCTATAGATAAACCGGCGAGGAATTTTGTTTAGTATGACGGATGTTCAACATAAAGCTGCTTCGTGTTCCGCATATAATCCCTGTGCATCTGAAAAAGCAACGGTAACGGGTAAATGCTGGCGTTTCACGATACTTACATCAAAACTTATCCGCATGGAATACGCCCCTAACGGTGTTTTTGAAGACCGTGCAACGCAATTAGCGGTAAACCGTGCATTTCCTCCTGTTTCGTATCGTGTAACGGAAAGAGAGGGAACAGTCACCATCTCAACGGATGCTCTTACCGTCCGCTATAACGGTAAGCCTTTTACACCGGAAGGTTTATCGATTGAGCTTTGCAGCGCGCTTACTGCATACGGCGGGATATGGCATTATGGAGATAAAATTAATGCATTGGGCGGTACCTGCCGTACGTTGGACAAAACGGATGGAGCGGTTCCTTTAAAAGACGGTTTGATGTCCCGTAACGGTTTTTCCGTCATTGATGATAGCGGTTCTGCAACAATCGGCTGCGACGGTACTGTTAGTCCCCGCAGCTCAGGGGCTATTGATGTATACTTTTTTGGGTATAGTCATAATTATGCACAGGCGCTTTATGATTATTACCGCCTTTCCGGTTTTCCGCCGGCGCTTCCCCGTTTTGCGCTCGGTGCATGGTGGAGTAAATTCCATCGTTACTCCCACGAAGAATATCAATCGCTAATAGCCCGTTTTAAACGGGAAGATATACCTTTTTCAGTCGCCGTTTTGGATATGGATTGGCATATAACCGATATTCCGTCCGAATACGGAAGCGGCTGGACAGGTTATACATGGAATCGCAGCCTTTTCCCCGACCCGCAGGCATTTCTTGCGGAATTACACAAAAACGGAATGCATGTAACACTCAATGAACACCCGGCAGCGGGAGTGCGGCCCTGTGAGGCGCAGTATAAAAACTTTTGTACCGCTATGGGGATGGATAGTTCACAAAAAGAAAGCATTCCATTTGATGCCGCAAATACGGTCTTTATGGATGCTTATTTTCGCCTCCTGCACGATACGGAAGAAGAACACGGCGTTGATTTTTGGTGGATCGATTGGCAACAAACAGGAGGCTCAAGCGTACAAGGCATTGATCCTCTGTGGATGCTCAACCGTTTGCATTTTCTCAACAATCAGAGAAGCGGAAAAAGAGCATTAATTCTTTCGCGTTATGCAGGTTTAGGAAGCCATCGCTATCCTGTCGGGTTTTCAGGCGATACCCATGCAACATGGAATGCTTTGCATTTTCAGCCGTATTTTACAGCGGCGGCGGCGGATGCCGGTTTCGGTTGGTGGAGTCATGACATCGGCGGACATATGCACGGTATCAAAAGCGATGAACTTGCTGTCAGATGGGTGCAGTTCGGAGTATTTTCTCCGATATTCCGCATACACGGCAGCGATAATCCCTTCAACGAAAAAGAACCTTGGCACTACCCCGCCGAATACGGAAACATCATAAAAAGGTTTATCAGACTAAGGCATGCGCTTGTCCCCTACTTGCATACAATGAATATCCGATATGCCCGTGAAGGGATGCCGCTCATTACGCCGCTGTATTATAGTTCCGGCGAACGGAACGAAGCATACGAACATGATAACGAATACCGATTCGGCAACCTGATGATAGCAGCGCCCATTACAACCCCGATGAATACCGCATTAAAAATGGGTAAAACATGTGTATGGCTGCCTGAAGGGATGTGGTATGATTTTTTTTCAGCTTATATCTATAAAGGCAATCGGACGCTAACCGTTTTTCGGCCGCTTGATACAATTCCGGTATTTGTTTGCGCAGGAGCTATTGTTCCGCTTGTTGCCGACAGATGTATAAAAAATGATGTGTCAAATCCTGAAGCGCTTGATATCCGTGTTTATTGCGGCCGGTGCGGTTCGTTTATTATGATCGAGGATGACGGATTAACTCAAAACAGTTCCGAAGTACATACCATATTTACATGGAATGAATACGAAAATAAAACAGCCTGCTTTGATATTCATGTGCGGGGAACTGTTTCACTTGTCCCGCAAGAACGTATGTTTTCAATCAATTTCATCGGTATAATGGATACGGAAGATATTATCGTGGACATTAACGGAAAAACTGTCGCATACGAAAAAAACTATGATGTATGTTCTCAGACGCTTACCGTTATGCCTGCATTTTCCAATTCTGAAAGAATTATACAAATGCGCATAGCATTCCAAATGATGAAACCGGTACACAAGAACAATACGGACGAGACGCTTTTTAACATGTTGCGGCAGGCACAAATTACCTTTGATTTAAAGGATGCTATTTGGCGTAAATGGCAAGAAACCCATGATGTCGGCATTTTTTGCGGCGAACTTGCAGCATTAGAAATTGATGCGGATTTAAATGCGCTCATCATAGAGCTGCTGACCGCATACTAGCGGACGAATTTCGCGCGGAATATGATTAAACCCGTTCGGAAACTTCCGTTTCGGAACAGGTTACCTTAAAATGCGAGGTTCTAAATCGTACTATCTGTACAATTTAGAACTCGTAGACCTGTTCGACAATCCAGTTATCGAACAGGTCTATTGTCCGCAAGAATATAACGGGAGCCTTTTAAAATACCGAAAGGTTTCTTATTTTTACACCTTGTGTAAGGAGGATGTTTATGAAAAGAACTCTTTTAACGGCAGCTTTGCTTATCGTAGGAGCAGCGCTGATCTTTTTTGCAGTACAGGCAACAAAGAAAACCGGCAAAAACGAAACGCAAGCGGTGCAACCGGCAGTGGAAACAGCTGAGTTGAAGATATGGACGCTTCAAGAAGAAACTGAAATTACACAACAAATGTGCGCCTTATTTGCAGAAAAGCATCCTGATTACAATCTGACGTTCACCTATGCTGTGATGGGAAATGCGGATTCTATCGATGCGCTTAAAAAAGATGCGGACGTAGCTGCGGATGTCTTTATGTTTCCCTCAGGCGGTATCCCTGAACTTGTGGAAGCGGGGTTGATTTACCCTATTACTATGAATACGGATGTGTTGCAGGAACGGTACGGCGAAGCCGCGATTAAAAGCTGCTCGTACAAAGGTCGTCTCTACGGCATTCCCATAACGTCGAATTCATGGTTTATGTATTACAATAAAAGTATGTATACGCCGGAGGAAGTTACGTCGCTTGAAAAAATGATGCAAAAAGATTTGGGAAAAAACGTAAAAAATTTTTCTTGCGCAATAGCAAACAGCTGGTATATGGAAGCGTTCTTTTATGCGCTCGGAGGCACACTCTATGGGGTAAACGGGGATGATCCTTCTCAATGCTCTTGGAATGACGCCGACGGTTTTAGAGCGGGAGAATATCTTATTGATTTAGCGGCTAATCCTCGCTATGTAGAAGATGCGGACGGACTTGCGAACGCTCTTATTGCAGAAGGAAAACTTGGAGCACTCTGTTCCGGTACATGGTCGGCAAAAACGCTTAAAGAAGCGCTCGGAGAAAATTATGCCGCAGTAAAACTGCCGGTCATTACCGTCGGCGGAAATGAATATCAGCTCCGTAATTTTGTTGATTTTAGGGCAACCGGCGTTAAATCCGGTACAAAGTACCCGAAAATTGCAATGGAACTTGCTCAATGGCTTGGTTCCGAAGAGTGCCAACTCATGCGTTTTAAAGAAAATTACACGCCGCCGACTGTAAAAGCGCTTGCAGTAAACCCCATTGTCTTGGAAAGTCCCGAAGCGGCAGCGCTTGCAGATCAAACAAATTATGCCGTTCCCCAGCCGACGACTTCAAAACTGGCGGATTATTGGACGCCTGCCGCAGCATTCGGTTCGGGGATTGTAAACGGAAAAATTACCCGTTCAAATCTGCAAGAAAATCTTGATGCAATGGTAAAAGGATTTACCGATTCACTTTCCCAATAAAGAGCTATTTGGAAGTTTACATGCAAATAAACCATAAGGTTCCGTTCATTTCCTATGTAGTAATGGGGGCAGGCTGTATTACCTCCGGTCAAATCGGAAGAGGACTTTGCTTTTTTTCAGCAGAGTTATGCTTCATTATCTATATGGTTCTGACCGGTTGGCGCAGCCTTGCAGGACTCATCACACTTGGTACCCATCAGCAGCAGATGGTGTACAACGGGACAACAGGGCTGATGGAGGTTATACGCGGAGATAATTCCATGCGTATGCTTCTTTCGGGAATTGCGGCTCTTACCGTATGTGTGCTGTTTTTGCGACTGTACTATGCTTCAATACAGCTGCAGCGGAGTGATATAAAGTTAAAAGAAAACGGAAAAAAACTGCCGTCTTTTAAAGAAGATATCGTCTCTCTGCTTAACGGCAATCTTCATCGGACATTACTTTTTATCCCGTTCACGGGACTGACGCTTTTTACCGTTATTCCGCTTGTCTATATGGTTCTCATGGCATTTACCAATTATGACGTACACCATCAGCCTCCCGGCAATCTGTTTACATGGGTCGGTCTTGAGAATTTTAAGACGCTTTTACTATCCGGCAGCAAAATTGCACGTACTTTTTGGCCCATATTCAGTTGGACAATCATTTGGGCATTTTGTGCGACTTTTTCCTGTTACTTCGGCGGCATGGCGCTTGCGCTCCTCATCAATATGAAAGGAATAAAATTCAAAAAGTTTTGGCGAAGTCTGTTTGTCGTTTCAATTGCCGTTCCGTCCTTTGTTTCGCTTTTGATTATCAGAGTCATGCTTCAACCGAGCGGCGCAGTGAATATTCTTCTCCAAGAAGCCGGTTTTATCACAAAAGCCTTGCCGTTTTTTACCGAACCGCTATGGGCTCGGGTGACGGTTATCGTGGTGAATATGTGGGTAGGCATTCCTTTCTCAATGCTGATCACGACAGGATTATTGTACAACATTCCGGCGGAATTGTATGAGAGCGCACGAATGGACGGAGCAGGCGCATTGAGGCAGTTTATCCATATCACTATGCCGTATATGTTTTTTTCGACTGGCCCGTATCTTATTTCAAACTTTATCGCAAATATCAACAATTTCAATGCTGTTTATTTTCTGACAGGCGGAGGACCTGCTACTCTTGAATACTTTAAAGGGGCGGGGAAAACCGATTTACTGGTTACATGGCTGTTTAAACTCACCGTTGACAGCAAAGATTATTGCTATGCAGCCGCAATCGGTATTGTCATTTTTACCGTTTCGGCATTGCTTTCCAGTATTATTTACCGCCGAAGCGCTGCATACGTAAATGAAGGAGCTTTTCAGGTATGAGAAAACCGAAGATTCAAATCGGGTATATTCCGCTGATATGTCTTGCCGTGATATGGCTCTTCCCGATTGCATGGATTGTGCTTATTTCATTTCGGGCAGAAGCGGGATCCTATACATCCTATTTTTTACCGAAACGTTTTACCTTCGCCAACTATTATACGCTTCTTACCGACACAACAAGGTTTAAGTATATTCGATGGTTTTTGAATACGCTGGCGGTTGCTTCTGCATCATGTATATTATCGGCGTTCATCGTGCTTTCAACGGCGTTTACGCTTTCACGGCTCCGATTTGCGGGGCGTAAGCTCATTATGAATGCACTGCTTGTTCTCGGTATGTTTCCCGGTTTTATGTCGATGATTGCGGTGTATTATGTACTCAAAGGGATCGGGCTTGCCCAATCGCTTGCGGCGCTTGTTCTGGTATACGGGGGCGGCGCATCGCTCGGATATTATGTGGCAAAAGGATACTTTGATACCATTCCCCGCTCTATAGACGAAGCTGCGCGGCTTGACGGGGCAACGGAATGGCATATTTTTACAAAAATAACGATTCCCATCGCAAAACCTATTATTATCTACACAATACTTACATCGTTTATGGCTCCATGGGCGGACTTTATTTTCCCGCGGGTCATATTGGGCGATAAGTATGATAATTATACAATCGCACTGGGCCTTTATACCATGCTTGAGCGGGGAAACATAGAAACATGGTACACACGGTTTGCTGCCGGTGCGGTTTTGGTCTCTATTCCGATTACGATCTTATTTATGTATATGCAGAAGTATTATGTTGAAGGAACCGCAGGCGCAACAAAAGGATAACGGTGTAATCAATCCCTGCGCAGAGCGCTGCAGGGAAACGGCGGGTATTAAACCCTCGTATACTGAAGCCGTTTGAATAACGAAGCAAAAGAAAGTATAATACACATGCATGAAACAAAACGGCAAAAAACATACCACAATTCATGATGTTGCACGGCTGGCCGGAGTTTCCGTTGCGAGTGTTTCTTATGCAATTAATGGAATAAATAAAATCACTCCGGCAACACGGCAGCATATATTTGATTGTATGGAAAAACTTGATTATAAAATCAATACTGCAGCGCGTTGTCTTTCAAGCGGAGCTTCAAGACTTATCGGTATTGCACTGCCTATTACGGAGAAAAATGATAATCCCGGTATTTTGCTCAATAATCCGTTTTATACGGAATTTATCAGCGGTGTAGAAAGCATAGTGCAAGAGAAAGGGTATGACATCCTTATCAGTGGCATAGATTCAGAATCGCGCTACAAAGACTGGGTTATAAGCAGACGGCTTGACGGTATCATAATGCTTGGTATTTATCCGCAATCCATTTACCATGAAATCAGGACATTGCACATTCCCGTCGTCCTCAACGATGCTTATGAACCCTATGCACTCGATTTCCATCGGATAATGATACAGGATGAAGAAGGCGGTTATATGGCATCAAAGTATTTGATAGGGCTGGGGCATAAAAACATCGCATTCATTTCGGGGAACACCCGCCACAGCCCGACAAATCAGGCGCGTTATGAAGGCTATCGCAGAGCACATATTGAGGCCGGCATTCCCGTTATGGAAGATAATCTGTATCAATGCAAAACCTCTTACATCGGAGGGTATGAAGCTGCGCATAAAATAGCGGAAGCAGCTCATACCGTAACTGCATGTTTTGCCGCTGCCGACACCATTGCGATCGGTTTGATGAAAGGATTCACTGATATGAACATCGGTATACCTTCAGCAATGTCTGTTGTCGGCTTCGATGACATACAGTTCGGAAGGTTTATTACACCCGGTCTTACCACAATCAGGCAAGACATTTTCAAAAAAGGGACTCTTTCCGCGCAGCTGCTCCTTGACGAGATGAACGATCCCGAATGTAAAAAGCAAACAGTGCTCTTGGAACCTGAACTGATAATACGAGCTTCTGCCAGCGGCCTTGAAAATACCAATATTATAAATTTCTCATTATAAATTTCTCGTTTATGATTCTTGCCGTTATTGCGGTATAAATTGCAAGGAGTGTTGTCCAAAAAAAATAGCGGCTTCTCATTTGTGTGATACGCATTATTCAGTCCAATGAAAAACTCGAAGCAAAGGGGATGTCCCAAAAGTTGGTTACTTTCGGGACACCGACTCTCATTTAGTTGCCCGTCAATTTACATGCGGAACGGCAATTTTACCGGAAGCATGAACATTCTTATCAATTAGCAAAAGCTATGCTATAATGCACCTCCACTTCTTTTAAGAGCACGTGAGTGAGCAGAAAATATGATAGATATTTGCAAAGATTTAAACGAACATCAAAAACAGGCGGTAAAAACGGATGAAAATGCCGTTGTGGCGGCGGGCGCCGGTTCGG
>ERZ772960.1799-NODE-1799-length-16499-cov-9.664863_pt1 | contig 16499 bp, 14 predicted proteins | sample MGYA00580678_ERZ772960 | MGnify/ENA primary metagenome ERZ772960 (study PRJEB29015, sample SAMEA2737930) | human oral metagenome | biome: human oral; feature: human-associated habitat; material: dental | place: China | collected 2059 ... | reverse complement strand
GGCAATACATCGCGGTTGCAGCGGTTTCGCCGTTCATTACGTTGATTTCGGTCGCTGCCGTACCGAGCGAGAACGCATTGGTATCGTTACCCTGAGGCCCGCCTAATACATAGTGAGCAGCCGCGGTGCCCTTGCGCAGCGTAACTTCCATCTGCGGGATATTGGAATTTTGAATGGAGTAAATAAGCGACTGACCTAATCCCAACAGCTCGGCTTTTTCCGCATCGTTACCGACATCGATACCGGTAGTATCCTGCAGCCAGACAATCGGAATCTTATCGCGCGCGCACAAGGTTACGAACTCATTCATCTTCATAAGTCCCTGCCGGTAGAGCTTACCGCCGATTCCGACTGCGCCTTCCTTGTATTCGGGGTACTTCAGCAGCAAGCCTTGGAAGTTTGCCACAATACCGACTAATAATCCGTCCACCTTTGCAAGTCCGGTTACCATTTCAGGGCCGTACCCTTTTTTGTACTCGCTGAATTCGCTGTTATCTACCAGCCGTCCGATAATATCGTAGATATTGTATATCTTCTTCTGGTTCATCGGCAAAATAGAATACAGATCGTTCGGATCAAGCGCCGGTTCCCGCGGTTCGTCTACGCGGAAAAACTCCAAATCGTAGGCGGGCAGATAGTCCATATACTTTTTGATACCGTCCAATACCCCGATTTCTTCGCTGTATACCTCGCGGAAAAAGCCGGTTTCATTATAGTGAATGGAAACCGTTCCCGGCACATCGACGCCCTTGGACTTTTTGCTCGCGTCGATAATCTGCTCGGCGCCCTCTTGGTCGATATAACCTTTCGGGTTCATACCGCCGACAATACCGGCGCCGCCGACTGCCATATTCGCTTTTTCATGCGCAATCAGGATGGTCGGGCTGATACTGTGATAACCGCCGCCCGCGGGGTTAGTTCCGTAGATACCGACGATAACGGGAACACCGAGCTGCTGCAGTTCTACGTTCCGATAGAACGGAGTACCGCCGCCGCGCCGGTTCGCATAAACTTTTTCCTGCTCATCGAGTTTAACACCGCTACAGTTCAATACATACACGAGCGGAATGCGGAGACATTTTGCCGTGTCGGAAGCCCGCAGTAAATTTTCAGCCTGCCCGGGAACCCACGCGCCGACAATCTTCTTATTATCGGAAGCAACGATAACCGCCCACTTGCCGTTAATACGACCCAAGCCTTTGACAATACCGGTCGCGGTTTCAAAGTCCTGCGGATTATAGAGGCTGTTTAAAGGACACCACGTACCTTCGTCAATCAGGTCGGCAATCCGCTGCAACGCGGTCATCTGCCCTTTTGCATTGACCGTTTCATCCGGTGTTCCTGCATCGTGAATCTCGTCTACAAGCCGACCGATTTCTTCTTCAACATCCTTTATCAGCTTCTCATTTTCTTCATCAATATGTGCCAACCCTTTTCCAACTTGTTCCATATTTTGGAAATAGTTCGGCATCGAATAATCACCCATGTCTATTCCTCCGGTTATACAGCCCCGCGCATTTCAGCATTACCTTATACGCGAGGCTTTTTATGAACGCCCTCATACATCGGTCAGCAGGTGAGGAGCGCAATCATTTACTCCTCTACGGGAACTTTAATAAATGCCTGCCCGGGATCAATTTCCTCGCGGATCATCTTAATGACGTCTTCGCTCGGAGCCTCAAGCAGAACGGCTTTGGAAACATCGAGGTCAAAACCGGTGTTTTCCAGTACGTCTTCGGGGGAAGAAGTCGGATAATATCCCGCTAAGTACATCCGTTTGGTCTTATCGTCAAACTTGAGGATACCGCGGTCGGTAACAACGGCGATCGGGCCTCTGTTTCCCGGAAGACCGAGCTTTTCACGTCCGCCGGGGCCGTCTCCCCATCCGGCGCTGGTGATATAGTCGATTTTGTCGATAAAGCGGCGCTTTTCGTGCTGCATCATAATAACGGTGTTTGAGTAGGTTGCAATACCGTTTGCACCGCCCGAACCGGTAAACCGGGTTTTGGGGTTATGATAGTCGCCGATACAGGTTGAGTTTACGTTGCCGAAAGGGTCAATCTGAGCGCCGCCGATAAAGGCGATCATGCGGTCGTTATCGTTGAGCCACTCGTTTGCTTCAAACCCGATAAAGCGGACGTTCGGCCATTGTACACCGCAATGGGCCATCAGCCGGTTATCACCGACGCTGCGCGGTACTTCAATCGGAGCGCAGTCCATTAAACCGCTTTCTACAATCAGCTTACAATTCGGAGCAAAGATTCGCTTTGCCAACGACGCTCCGATTAAAGGAAGACCTGTTCCTACAATAACGATTTGACCGTCTTTAATGGTCTTAGCGATTGTAATCGCCTGCATTTCTTTATTGGTATAGTTCTTATAATTTGCCATCTTATTTCTCCTCCTTTACAAGCTTTGCCGCATAGCCGAATCCCTGTACGACCTTCAGGTTTGCCAATCTGCTTGCACCCAGTTTATCGATGTATTCGGTATGATCTTTTACGCCGTATACCCATTCCTGCAAGTAAGCCTTAAAATCTTCTTCGGTCTTGGTAACGCTGTCATACATTTTGAAGAAATTCGCATCGTAGTCATAATAGTTATAGCACTGAGCGGGATGAGCGCCGTAGGGAGTATGAACAACGGCATCGACACAGAATTCGGGAATTGAGTTTTTGCTCGGGTCTTTTCTGATTTCTTCTTCGGTTACGAGTTCTTCGCACGTTACGATACATTTTTTTGCCGCAATTGCGATATCGATATCGTGGAATTCATCACCTTCGATGGAACATGTCCCTTCAATGGATGCCTTCTGCACATGGATGATTGCGGTATCCAAGCGCGGCACCGGTACGGCGACAACTTTTTCGCCGGGGTTAAAGGGATTTTCAACCTCTACCAATTTATCATTCGGAAGGCGCGGGTCTTTTGCACGCTCTTCTTTACTGATACCCCATTTGTTTACCAAATCGGTACCCTGCATCAGCCGTACCGGAAGATAGGGAAGGCCGAGAGAAGATGCGTGGAGCATCAGCATCAAAACATCCTGCGAATAATCTTCCAACAGCATTTTTTTGTTTTTTTCTATTTCGTTGCGGAAGCGGCGCGCTACGTTTGTATAGCCGGAGTTTGCAATATAGCAGTTAATAAAAGCCTTTACCCTTCCTTCACCGATCAGCATATCCCAGTCGCCGCCTGCAGGGCCGGAATATCCGATAAAATCACCTAAACCTTGCCGCAGAATTTCATTTACCGCCGCATAAGGCTTACGATTCGTCGTAAAACCGCCGAAACAAAGCACATCGCCCGATTTTACATACGTTTTAATCGCATCGTGTAATGACATAACCTTACTCATAATACATCTCCTTCCAACTATGATATTGTAGAAAGAGGAAACGCACGCAAAACCGGCGTCTCCTCCGCATATTACTTGCCGAAAATCAGCATAAAATAACCGGCTGCAACCGCCGATCCGATAACACCGGCCACATTCGGCCCCATTGCGTGCATCAGCAGGAAGTTCGTCGGATTTTCGGACGCGCCCACCGTTTGCGAAACGCGCGCAGCCATCGGTACCGCCGAAACACCGGCAGAACCGATTAACGGGTTAATTTTCCCGCCGGTAACCAGATACAAGAGCTTTCCGAGCAAAACACCGCCGACGGTAGACATACAGAACGCAAACAATCCCATAAAGATAATGGAGATAGTTTGCAGACGCAGAAACAGTTCTCCGTTTGCCGTAGCGCCGACCGTAACGCCAAGCATAATCGTAACGATATTGATCAACGCGTTCTGTGCCGTATCGGATAAGCGCTGTACAACGCCGGATTCTCTAAAGATATTGCCCAACATCAGCATACCGAGCAGCGGAGCAACCGAAGGAAGCAATAATGCGGTAAACAAAACCGTTCCGATCGGGAATACGATCTTTTCCGTCTTGCTTACCTTCCGCAACTGCTTCATCTTAACCGCCCGCTCTTTCTTGGTGGTGAACAGTTTCATAATCGGGGGCTGAATCATTGGAATCAACGCCATATACGAATACGCTGCAACGGCAATCGGCGCCAGCAATTCGGGAGCTAAGTTGTTTGCGATATAAATAGAAGTAGGACCGTCGGCTCCACCGATGATGGCAATGGCTGCCGCTTGTTTTGCCGTAAAGATCGGTAACGCGCTTGCAGCCATAAAGGTGATATAGATACCGAACTGCGCTGCCGCACCGAGTAACAAACTGATCGGATTCGCAATAAGCGGCCCGAAATCGGTCATCGCGCCTATTCCCATGAATATCAGGCACGGGAAAAGATTACTCTTAATACCGTTATAGATAATCCGCAGTACACCGGACGTATACCAAGGCTCAGCTTCTTTCATCAAACCCGCTAAGGGTAAGTTCGTCAAAAACATACCGAAAGCAATCGGTAAAAGCAGCAACGGCTCGAACTGCTTGACGATGGCTAAATAAATCAAAACGAACGAGATGAGAAACATGACGAGCTGCTGCCATGTCAATGCGGCAAAGCCCGACTGTTGCATCATCGTCCCTACAACCTTAATGAATTCCATGCGATGCCCCTTATTTAACCTCTACCAGTACGGTATCCGTATCGACGGCATCTCCTTTCTTTACACGAACGGCAGCTACGGAACCTGCAACTTCGGACACGATTTCGGTTTCCATCTTCATAGCTTCCAAAATAATGACAACCTGACCGACGGAAACGGCGTCCCCTTCCTTAACCCTTACATCAAGAACGGTACCGGGCATCGGGCTGACTACGGTTCCTGCCCCACCCGTAGCGGCGGGAGCTGCAGGAGCAGGAGCCACAGGCTTGGGAGCCGCAACAGGCTGTGCAGCAGGAGCTGCTTGAACGGGGCGCGATATTCGCTCCGGCGGTCTTCTTGACAATGAGGACGTCCCTCCGCCGACTCTTTCTACTTCGACTTCATATTTTTCACCATTTACGGTAACGACATAGTTCATACCACAATACTCCTTTCCTAATAATTTATAATTTCTTAATATTCGTGATTACGAATGAATTGACCGATTCGCGCCGTTCTTCACTGATCGCAGCCGCGATAACGGCAACTTTTACCGCTTCGGAACCCGCAGACGGTTTTGTACTTGCGACAGCAGATGCAGCCGCTGCAGGGGCCGCTTGAGGTTTGGCCGGTAAGTTTTTCTCTAAACCTGATATGATTTTTGAAACGATTGTAACATAAATCGCCAAAAACATCAGAGATAAAAACACAATACCTAACCCCAGCAGAGAGGACAATAAGCTTGTAACAAAGCTTATATACTCTGTTGTAATCATCCACACCTCCTATTTATATAAGTAATTTGAAAAAAATCTTTTATAAGATAGACGAGATAGACGTCTACGATATCATAATATAAAAAGTGCTTTACCGTGAGGCAGTAAAGCACTTTTTAGCTTATATAACTCGTATTCGCTATGCAGAATTATCCGACAAAAATACTGGTAAATGTCTGAATAACGATCGCATTAATAAAGTCGATAAACAGCGATCCGACGAGCGGAACCGCTAAGAACGCTTTTGTGGAGAAACCGTTTACCGAAGTAAAGGCTTCCATGTTAGCGATAGCGTTCGGAGTAGCGCCCATACCGAAACCGCAGTGGCCGGTTGAGATAACCGCCGCATCGTAATCCCGTCCCATAATATTGAAGGTAACAAAATACGCAAACAAGCCCATAACAACCGTCTGTACCAGAAGAATTACAACAAGAGGAATTGCCAAATCCGCCAATTCCCACAACTTCATCGACATCAATGCAATAGCCAAGAAGAAAGAAAGACATACGCTTCCGATAATACCGATTTCATCGATAGGCGTCTTGCTTTCAGTTTTATCGACAACATTACGCATAATTGCGGCAATAAGCATCGGAATAAGGTATGCCGGTAAAGACAATCCCGCTTTTTTAATAAGGGGCGTGATAAGACCGCCGACACCCATTGCAATACCGATCATAGCGGCCGCTTTGAAGAAGGATTTCTCACTCATTGAAGCTTTCTGTGCAAGCGTCTCTTCCTTTTCAGCCTGTTCTTGACCTGCTTTCTGAGCATCACCTTCTTTGCACACTAAGTTGTGTTTATCCTTTAAGCGTTTAGCAATCGGACCGCCGATCACGCATCCTGCAACCAAACCGTACGTTGCCGAAGCGATTGCAACAACCGTAGCGCCCGAAACCCCGCGCTCTTCCAAATAAGGCCCAAAAGCGCCGGAAGTTCCGTGTCCGCCGGTCAGCGGGATGGAACCTGCCGCCAAACCGATACCGGGATTAAGCCCGAATACCTTTGCCAAAGCGACACCGACACCGTCTTGAATAATAACAAGAATAACTGCAGCAATTAAAAAGAGGATAACACCGATACCGCCCTTTTTCAATGCGGAAACACTCGCCAAGAAGCCGATAGTGGTAAAGAACACAACCATGAAGAAATTCTTTAAGTTTCCGTCAAATGTAAATGAAAACAGTCCCATATTATGACCTATCAACATTACAATTGAAAACAGTGTTCCTCCGATAACCGGCGCAGGAATGTAGTACTTCTGCAAAATCCCGACTTTGGCTTTAATACCGCTTCCCAACAGGTACAGTACAATCGCCAGTCCCAACGTTAGATACATATCAAACGTAAATGTAGCCATCTTTTATTACCTCCTCATACAAGATGCATTTACTGTCGCACTTATGAAAACCTCCAAAGGTTTAAGCAAACCTTTTAGAAACGTTCATACTGATAATTATTGAATTTTGTTCTTGCAATCTCCGGTCTCAACATATTCTTTTAGGTTATCGAAGGTCGTTTCGATCATATTTAATGCAGCCTCATCGGTATAGGAACCTACGTGCGGCGTAATAATAACCTTGGGATACATATTGATCAGTTTTTCAAATGCAGGAACAGGCAAGGTTTTACCGTTAAAGTCTTTAAAGAAGATTTCAACCTCGTTGTCCAAGGTATCGATACCCGCGCCGTATAATTTTCCGTTTTCCAACGCTTCAACCAATGCATCGGTATCGACAAGCTCTCCACGTCCCGTATTGATAAGGATGGCGTCATCCTTCATCTTCGCAATTGTTTCTTTCGTAATGATTTTTCCGTTTTCTTTGATGTACGGCGCATGAAGCGTGATAATATCGGACTTTGCAAGCACCTCATCCATCGACATCTGCGTTACGATGTCTTCAACACCGGTTTTCGGGAAGATATCAAAACCGATAACATTTGCGCCCAAGCCCTTAAACAGCCTTGCCGCCGTCATACCGATTCTGCCCAATCCGAGTACGCCGACCGTACAATTCCGCACTTCGCGCGAGAACATTTGCTTATCGACGATAAAGTTCTTATCTTTTGTTTTATTTCCGGTATAGGTAACGTTCCGCAACAACGTCATCGCTAACGTCAACGCCAATTCCGCAATTGCATTCGGAGAATAGAACGGCACATAAGCCATTTTAAAGCCTAACTCTTTTGCGTACGGTATATCGATATGATTAATCCCTACCGTTCGGGTCAATACGTATTTAACACCAAGCTCTTTATAAATGTCCAACCGCTCCTTTGTCGCAAAGCAGTTACCACGCAATACGACAACGTCATGCCCTGCAGCTTTTTTCGCAGTCGCTTCATCGGTTAGATATTCGGGAATTAACGTCATTTCGTACCCGAACTTCTTGTTCACTGCTTCAAAAATAGGCCGTTCGACATCGCGCACTCCGTAAAAAATAATTTTCATTCTACAGTGCCTCCTTAGATTACATAGCCGGAAACAGAAAGTACAGCGCCAAATCAATACTATATAATACCGTTATACCCTTATCTATATGATAACTCTTTATATATATTGATATATGCGATGATGATATTCATTCCGGCATTACTTAATCTTACAATGCCTCTAGTGCGTTGTCAAGGAAAAAAATTTTATTTTGTTTTGATAGGCAAGCGCATCAGGCCGTCTTTTAGCAGCCCCGCAGAATAATTGAGGCTGTTCAACTGCGGCAGTCATCCTATTTATTTTTGCGTAAGGCTGAAAACACCGTCCCAGTTATCCGCAGGAGGCTTTTGGATAAAGGCCTCGCACTTGCGCAGATAGGCATCGGATGGACCATCATCAGGCCGTTCTTCACGGAGCGCTTTAAAGAGACGGGCCGCTTCTTTCCAATCCCGTCGGTCAAACACGCAATGCGCTTCTTCAAACCGGCGTAAAAAGTCAAGCGTTGCCGAATCGACAGCATCCTTCAATTCAACCAGCTCCCATAACTGCACCGGCGTATTGATACCGACAACGCGCACACGGTCGAACCGGCGGGTAATAAATTCGTCGCCGATTTCGTTTTTCGTCATATCCGAAATCAAAAGCCATGAACCGTACTGCTTGTTTACGCCTTCCAAACGGGCGGCAAGGTTGACGGCATTGCCCATAATCGTATAGTCCATCTTCCGTTCGGTACCCATGTTCCCGACAACCATATCGCCGGTGTTAATCCCGATACGGGTTAAAAGCGGATTAGGACTCATACCTTCGCGCATAAAAAGCTCATTCAGCTCAACCTCTTTCCGTCTCATCAGCACTGCGGCACGGCACGCGAGGCGAGCATGTTCTTTATAGTCCACCGGAGCGCCGAAGAATGAGATGATGGCGTCCCCTTCGTATTTATCGATAGTACCGCGCTGCTCTAAGATAATATCACTCATACCGGAAAGATAGATATTCAGCAGCTTAACCAGCTGTTCGGCATCGAGCGCTTCGCTTATCGTAGAAAAGCCCTTAACATCGGTAAACATGGCGGTAATCCATTTTTTCTGCCCGCCGAGTTTCAGCATCGACGGATCTTCTATTATTTCATTGATAACATCGCCCGAAAGATACGTTCCGAATGCTTTGCGGAGAAAACTTTTTTCGCGCTCACTGATGATGAACGACACCATCGAGTACGTTAAGAACGATACGAAGAGCGCCAACACCGGCGAAATGATAAAGGTATAAACGCCGGTTATATTGAATATCAGCTGATTCGCAACTAAAACAACGACAGAAAGCACAACCCCGGCGATAATTTGAATGAGGGTACTAAACGGACGGATGATAAAAATGATACCGAAAGAAAACGCAATCGCCAGCAAAGCCGACACCCAAACCGGCGCTTGCCGCAAGAAATCCCGCTGCAAAATAGTATTGGCAACGGCAGCATGCGTACCGACATTCACATATTCGCTGTGAAAAGGATTAACACCGATATCGGTAGTACCGGTACTTGACCACCCGATAATACAAAAAGCATCCTTCAATTTACCGGCAAGCGCCGTTTCAAGCTCCGTATGCCGGGTATACGATGCGGCGGCATTTGCATAGAGCGTTTCAAAATCGGCCTTTACCTGATCGTAGAGTGCCGCATCTTCAGGATTCCCCGCCTGTTTTGCCTCATCGAACAATGCAGCAACCGACGTACCGTAGTCCATTTCAAAAAAGCTTTTTACCGTATCCCAATAGGTTCGCACAGCGGTAAGCCACGCATCCTTATCCTCTACTGCCCCCGATTCAAGGGCAGTGCGGCGCAGTTCTTCGCTCTCAGTCCACAGCTGCAAGCACGTATCGATGGGCGCATATCCGGGGCCGAGATTCCAGCCTTGATTCGACCGTAACAGACGTAAACCGCTTGCCGCCTTTTCTCCGCTTTCGGCATAATCGATCAAGATATAGAAAGGAACATGAGTAAAGCTCTTCTGATAATTCTTTTTCGGCCAGCGGATCAGCATCATACCGTTTGAATCAAGCGGAATCGACACATTTTGTGTGCTACCATCGTACACCGCGCCGGTCAACGTAACGCGGTTTTTATCGATGACACCTTCGGGGGAGCCGAGCTTCCGCAGCAACGGAGAAAAAGCAAGCTGCATAAACACCGTTTCGCCGATATTGTCCGTCAACCGGATACGCCGTCTTACGCCGTCGCTGTCGATATGCACATTCGTAAAGCCCGCCCCTGCCGCCATACGGCTGATTTCCGGTATCGGTACCAAGGCGCTCTGCCGCCCTTCCGATAAGGGAGCATTCACTTTCAGCTTAGGATAGACAAACCGCTCTTTGGCTATCGCATATAAATCTTCCGAATCCTCATCGGGAGGATCACCCTGCATATTAACGGTAATAAACGACGAGCCGAACAACCTCATTGCCTGCCCCAAATAACTGTCGTTCTCGATCGCGACCTGCTTTGTGTGCCGATAAAGCGTATCGCGCGACTGATCGATTAAAGATACTAACTCGCTTCCATATACACCGGCTTCCGGCAATGTAATTTGGTTATTGGCAAGAGCTGCAAAAATATCCTGCATATTTGCACCAATCTCTTCAAAAGAGGCGGCAAATTCGGATTTTAATGTGCCGTTCAAATAGGTAAAATCGACGCTCATCGGGCTTTTATCGATATATTCGATATCGAATACCGCAAATTCAGCGCCGAGCTGCGTTAGCGTTTCCAAGCCTTTTGCAATCGTATTACGGGGCCACGGATATAAACCGACTCTTTCAATGGAAACGTCATCTATATCCAGCAGTACAATCGAAGAATCTTCTTTAACGTCTGATTTTAATCCTAAAGCAAAATCGTACAGTCGATTTTCAAGGCCTGTCCAAAACGGAAACAAATATAATCCCGCACAGAGTAGCCCGACAATACACGGTATAACAACCGAAGGCCAAGATGTTTTTGTTTTCACTCTTTACTCCCTGTTGAATCTATAGTAAAATATGCGCGTGAGTTATACAAGGGGGGACAGAATGAACCGTACTTTATGTATTGCCGTTGCAGTTTTGATTACCACAGCGGCATCATTCGGCCAATCGGCTGAAAGAGTCGACACCATTTTGAAAACCGAAAAAGCGACCTTTGGGCAGGCTGCCTATCTGATACAGACATCCTTGAAGGACGATTCCAACGAGCTTGACTTTGATGCGGCCTTTGACCGGTTTAAAAGCGAACATGAAAATTTAATACGGGATTCAGTTACCGCGGAAGATGTGTTACCGGTCAAAACCTATGCTTTTTTACTGATGAAGACGTTCGATATAAAAGGCGGTATGATGTACCGTATTTACCCGTGCCCGCGGTACGCCTATCGCGATCTGCAGTACCTTGCGGTTATTCAAGGGAAAAACGATCCCGATGCGCCGATGACGGGAGCGGCAATGTTGCAAATACTGAGCCGCATTGATACGGCGCAAGGCGGTGAATAATGAAACGTATACCAGCCTTTCTTATCATAGTGAGCGGCATTACAATGTATGCTGCCGCATTGGACTTCGGCGTTAATCTTTCCAATACTACCGGGCTAAACGGCACCGATAAAACCTTTAATATCTCGCAGGCAAATGCGGCCGAAGCATTCATTGAATTCCCCGTAGGAGGCTTTTCATCGATATATATTTCCGGTGAAGCCCGATTTTCAGGTCTTTTCCCTATTAAGCCTAAAGCAGATGCGCAGTTGCTTCCGCTTGCTCAAGCATTCCGGCTTAAAAGAACGGATTGGTCGGGCAACACAGCTTTTAATACCATCGGCCTGCAATGGGCGCTCGGCCGTACTTCATTCAACGACTATTCAAATAAAATTTTGAGCGGTTTATTCGACGGAGGTAAAATCGGTCTTACAATCAAGAACGCCGATATTGCTTTTGCACTCGGCTATACGGGATTAACCTACAAAACCGATGCAAAAATAAGAATAGATCAAGATGATCTGGCACGGATGACTAATAAAGATAAGGTTTTAGCCCCGCAGCGGTTATTCTTACTGCTGTCATCTTCTTTTCAAGAGCTGATCCCTTCTCATACGTTCGGTATTGATATGCTGACGCAATTCGATCTGCTTAAACAAACCGGAAGAACCCATACGCAATATCTCATACCGTATATTCACGGAAGATTTGGCCGAAATGTCAACTGGAAATACTGGGCAGCGGTCTTATTCGGTGAGGATACGCAATTCTTTTACTCCCTTGCATCGGGGCTTTCCGTTCAATACTTCAATCCCGATTGGTATTACTTTACACTAGACGGTAAACTTGACTGGGCTGCCGACGACTATGACGGCACGGGGAAAATGCGGCCATTCATACCCATTACAAGCCTACAGCAAACGGTCGTTGTCGGCGGATCGGTAAGCAGGTTTAGCAATATGCTTACGGCGGGGCTCACTGCAAGCATTCGGCCTGTCCGGGGACTTTTAACGAAATTGTCATACATAGCGCTTACTTCTCCGAATACCAAGAAGACACCTGCTTATGTCGGTTCCGAAATATCGGGAAAAATAACGTATTCTTTTTATAATGATTTTGACGCATCATTCACCGGCGGTGTATTCATACCCAATACAAAGGTTATTACTACGTATAACCTACGCTGGTTAACAAAACTTGCATTTACGGTATACCTGTAAAAGGCAATTTTAAGGAGATTTATTATGAAGAAATGCTTAGGAATCCTAATACTCTGCATAGCGGGGATTTCCTCGCTGTCGGCAGCAGTGTTGACGGCAACAATTACGGAAGTTGCCGGAAAGGTTGAATGTAAACTGCCCGGAAAAGAGTGGCAGAGCGCAAAAACCGGCGATGTTTTACCGGCCGGCTCGCTTATCTCTACCGGTTTTAAAAGTACCGCCATTCTTAAAACGGAAGCGGCCACATTGACGGTAAAACCCGTCACTCGTCTATCGCTTGAAGAACTGGTAAAATCCGAAGGTACGACAAAAACTCAAATGTTCTTAATGGCCGGCAGAGTTAGGGCGGAAGTTACACCGAAAGACGGCGAAAAAGCGGAGTTTAAGATCAAAAGCCCGACTGCAACCGCTTCCGTACGCGGTACCGGATTTGAATTCGATGGACAAAATTTATTTGTAGACCACGGAACCGTACAGCTTGAAGCGGAATCCGGTATAGGGATCCCTCAATCCGTCAGCGGCGGGCAATTCAGCACCATCAGCCAAACCGGTACGGTAACACCTCCTATAGCCGTAGCAACGACTTCTATTTCCGCAGCTCTTTCCACAAATACGACTTCAAAGGCTTCGGCAGCAACCGGCACAGAAATCGAACTTGAACCGGAACAATCAAAAGACCTCCCGAAAACAGGTGATGTGACAATCCGGATAGGATGGGAATAAGCCTTTAAAATCTTTCACCGGCAGAACCCGATTGGGATGAGATGAAACCTGCCAAGAGCTGTCCAAAAACTGAAAGCCTATCGGCTTTTTCTGTAAAGAAATGTTTCATTATATCCGCTAAAGCGAATTGCGAAACGGTTTTTGGACAGCTTCCTTTCGTATTCGGAACAAAACAGGAAGTTATGGCTATCAACATCATCTGTGCAAATATAACCACACTTAAAGTAGATGCAATCGTCAATGCGGCAAATACCACCTTGCTCGGCGGCGGAGGTGTTGACGGAGCTATTCACCGCGCTGCCGGCCCCGAATTATTGGAAGAATGCCGTGCGCTCAAAGGGTGTAAAACAGGACAGGCAAAAATTACACGCGGATATAAGCTCCCTGCCGAATACGTCATTCATACCCCCGGACCGATCTATCGGGACGGCAAACACGGGGAACCGGAACTGCTCGCAAGCTGCTACCGTAATTCGCTCATTCTTGCCACAGACTTTCACTGTGAGACGGTTGCCTTTCCCTGTATCAGTGCAGGGGTATACGGCTATCCTATGGAAGAGGCGGCTTTTATCGCACTTTCTACCGTTCATACATATTTAACGGAAACAAAAGCGAAAATAACAGTCTATCATGTCTGTTTTAATAAACAGACGGAAAAACTATACCGTACGCTTTTATCGAATATGCATTATAATAAATGGGATATTTGATAATAATTTAAAACCGGCTACCTCCTTATGAACGAAGCATTTGATACAGATTCAAAGCCTATAGTACATCAAGACAATCTAAACGATTTTTACCGATGGCTTGACGGTTTTATCAACTTTGAAAAACGGCCGCACAAAAAGACCTTTTCGCTTGAGGTTATCGGATACTATGCCGCGCTTTTTTCCAATCCACAAACGGCGTATAAGAGCATACACATTGCCGGTTCAAAGGGAAAGGGCTCCGTTGCGGCGATGCTTTCGGCCTTACTCACCGAGGCAGGATATAAGACCGGCCTCTACACTTCTCCTCACGTAAACGACTTCCGCGAGCGGATAACGAAAAACAATTGCTTTTTCAGCGATGCTGCTTACCTTGAAGCATTCCGTGCCGTACAAGAGAGCGTTATGCCACATATCGGTAACGAGACTGACCCCCAACCGAGCTGGTTTGAACTGGTAACGCTGACCGCCTTTGTACTGTTCCGGCAAGAGCGGCTCGACTGGGCGGTGTTTGAAACCGGCATGGGGGGCAGGCTTGACGCTACCAACATCATACAGCCGGAAATAACCGTGCTGACGCCGATTGAGCTTGAACACTGCGAATATCTCGGCCATACCATTCCGCTCATCGCGGCGGAAAAAGCGGGTATCATTAAAACCGGTGTTCCCGTTTTTTGCTCGCGGCAGCAACCTTCCACACTTGAAGTATTCAGGGAACGGGCGGCAGCGCTCAATGCGCCGCTCTTCTATCTCCCCGATTTTATCGAAGCAATCGAACACCGGCTTATATCGCAAGGCCGCGAAGTTACCATCCGCTTTTCCGCCGCGCATCCGGTCGGAGCGCTCTTTAAACGTCCGCTGCACACAATACTCCCGCTTTTTACGCCCGTACAAGCGGAGAACGCTGCGCTCGCCGCCGCCGCTTTTAAATACCGCTTTCCCGATATGCCGGAAGCGTTAATCGAAAATGGGCTTTCAAAGGCATGGCTCCCCGCGCGCTTCCAGCTTTTAAGTATCAAACCTCTGATTGTCCTCGACGGGGCGCACACGCATAACAGCATACGGACTTGCGCAGACACGTTTTTTTCTCTTCTCAACAACGGCTCCGGCGCGCCGTCCGTATCCGATGCATCATCCAAGGCCAAGCCGATACTGGTGTTTGCATGCGCGGCCGACAAAGACCCCGCCGGTTTTGCGCCGATATTCTACGGCAACATTGCTCACCTCTACCTCACCGTGCCGGGCTCGTTTAAAAAGGGTAATTTAGAAAAAACCGTCGGCGCATTTACGCAGGTTTTCGGGAATGAGAACAATGTTGTAATGGAAGCGAGCGAGGATTTTAACGCGGTATTAAAGAAGGCCTTTACCCAAAGCATCGCCGAAAACCGGCCGCTGCTGATTACGGGTTCATTTTATCTGGCGGCGGAAGCGCAACGCGTATACTCTGCCGAGGGTTTTCAGGATCGGGGAACTCAAGACTGACCGCGTAAAGCTGCAAACTCACCGGCGCTGCTTCCGCTCCCTGCGGCACATACAGGGGGTCGCCCGCAATAGGAAGTCCGGCGGCGGCCAGATGAGCACGCACCTGGTGCCGATACCCGCGGGAAAGGCGGCATCGTACCCGAACCAAAGACTGCCCGCCATTGTTTTGGAATAACGCATATTGTTCACCGCCCTGCGGCGGGGACGGCAAAATATCGGCCGCCTCAATTACCGTCGTATACAGCCGCCCGTCTTTTTTGTAATGCCGCGAACCGGAAAAAACCGGAGCAACCCTTTTTGCGCCGGGGCCGAAATTCCTAAACTGACTTTCCAGCGTAAGCGGTAATTGTACTGCTATCCCTTCCTGTACTACTATCTGCTCCTGTGCAGCTATCCCCCTCTGTGCGGCAGACAGCTCTTTCAACGTAGATAACTCTATTGCATCGAAACCATACCCGTTATATTCCATAGCTCGGGACAGACTCGGTTCTACAAACGCACAATAGGTTTTTGTCATCTGCCCCGCCTCCTGCCGGGCAGCAAGAAAATCATATACGGCCTGCTCCTTTGCAAAAAGTACAAGCCCCCGCGTATCCGTATCGAGCCGGTGCAGCAGTCCCGCCTCGATTGCTTTCTTGCCGCGTACCTGCGCTTCTCGAATACGTCGTCCTGCCGGCCGTATCTCCGGTTTATTGCCGACCTGAACTTCCTGAATATCCCGCCCGTATTCGACGGACGGCTCCTGTGCATCTATCTGTGTAGCATCGAGTAGCGCATCTGTCTGCATATCATCGGACGGAACCTCTGCCTCATCGCTATGCAAAAACCAGTACACCAGCGTATTACGTTCATCCGCTCGGAGCGGCGCGGTGGGAAGATGCGGGGGCTTATACACAACCGCCCAATGATCGGTTTCCCATACAATACAGGGTTCCGCTCTATTGTAATCGAAAGTTTTAACGGAAAATATTTTTTCAATAGTATCTTGCATAGACGCCTCTAGGACAATCACACCAGACGGGTTTTTAACACCCCGCAGAATAAATAGACTGTTCAACCAGAATTTCGCCACTTCGTGGCTCAAATGGTCTCACAGTCTAT